>Ga0164295_10000026_pt1 | contig 145134 bp, 142 predicted proteins | sample GEODES006metaG_FD_111798 | JGI IMG/M metagenome (GOLD analysis project Ga0164295, IMG submission 111798) | Oligotrophic lake water microbial communities from Sparkling Lake, Wisconsin, USA - GEODES006 metaG | ecosystem: Environmental > Aquatic > Freshwater > Lake | place: USA: Sparkling Lake...
AAATATAAAAAATATAAAAAATATAAAAAATATAAAAAATATAAAAAATATAAAAAATATAAAAAATATAAAAAATATAAAAAATATAAAAAATATAAAAAATATAAAAAATATAAAAAAAAAATTGAAATACTTTTTTTTTGTTATTTGAGATATTATATTAAAATAATTAACAATGTCCGTTTTTAAGACTACTTCAATTTATATTAAACGAGCAGAAATGAATCATACAGAAAATTATATAATTAATAAATTATATAGTAATAATTATGGAATTGTTGATGAAATAAAATTTATAAAAAAAACAAATAATTTCGGAAAGGTATATCATGGAGCAATTGTAACATTTAAAAAATGGTTTGAAAATGAAAAAGTAAAAGATTTATTTATGAAAATGATTGAATCTGAAGATGGAACAGCAAAAATTATACATGATACATACTATAATAAATTTTGGATAGTAAATATTCATAAACAGGAAATTTTAAATTTAGATGAAGAAAATAATAATGATTTCACTGAATATGAAAAAAAATATCAATTAGAATTGTTAGTTTGTTCTCTTAAGGCCGAGTTAAAATCAATTAAAATTAATGAAGAAAAAAATGAAAGAAGAATGATGGAATATGAAAATATTAAATCTCATGAATATTTAGTTAATAATGAATTAAAAATGCAATTACATGAAAAAGACTTAGAAAGAGAATACATGGAAAAATTACATAAAATAGAAATAAATAATTTAAAAGAAATTATTGCGAATATGGCAATTGATAAAGAAAAATTAGAGAAAAGTTTACACATTAAACATAAACAATATAATGAACTTAAACAACATTCCGATGATGATCAGTGTATTTTAAAATATACAGAAAGAGAAATAAATGAATTAAAAAATATGTTAAATAAAAATTATAAAATTAATCACTTAGAATTAGCATAAATATATTTTAGTATTTGAATTTTGTAAATTGTAAATTATAAATAAAAAAATCTTTTTTATTTACAATTCAATAAATAATATTTTAGATGTTAAACTCTGGAATGCTATAATTTTCTCCATTTTTTAAATATTTTGCTATTACGTTTGGATTTTCTTTTCCATGCATTATATCTTCAGTTTGATAAACATTATTTGTCTTGTCAATATAATAAATAATTCCCTGAATTTCTTGTGCCCATACTTCAATTACTTGACCTTGAGGTTTATTATCTTCCTGAAGTTCAAGAATACCATGCGGTGTGCCTTTTAAATGTGTTCCACAATATTCATCTTTTGGGTCCTTTTTCCTTCTGGTGCATTGATCACCATTTGCTTTTTTTGCGCAACAGCGATCTGATAAATGAACTATATTTTTAACTCTTTTTCTTTTCAAAAAATCATCTTTAGTTAAACACAATCTTTCATAATCTAAAATATATTGAACAATATTTGATAAATTAGAATCTCCATTTAAACCAAGTTGAGTTGCTTTATCTTTTATTTTATCTTTAAATTCAGATAAATAATAATCAATCTTTTTATTAATTCTTTTCTCCATTTTAGTTCGTTATATTTATTAATTATATATTATTTTCTTTATTTCAATTTTTTATATTATATTTTTAATCTATTTAAAGAAAATTTATTATATCTTCTTCTTTCTAGGTTTATATGTTTTTTTATTTTTTTTATTAGTTTCATTATCTAATGTTTCCATTATTTTTTGTTTAATATCTATATCATTATCCGTATTAACTTCATCATCATTTGAATCACTTATAGTTTTTATATCATCATTTTCATCAGAATTTTCATCTTCTGTTGGATTTGATTCTGTATTTGATTCTGGATTTAATTCTGTATTTGATTCTGGATTTGATTCTGGATTTAATTCTGGATTTGATTCTTGTATAGATTCTTTTATTGATTCTTTTATTGATTCTGGATTTAATTCTGGTATTGATTCTGGATTTGATTCTTTTATTGATTCTGGATTTGATTCTGGATTTGATTCTGGATTTGATTCTGGATTTGATTCTGGATTTGATTCTGGATTTGATTCTGGATTTGATTCTGGATTTGATTCTGGATTTGATTCTGGATTTGATTCTGGAATTGATTCTGGATTTGATTCTTGTAATGATTCTTTTATTGATTCTTGTATTAATTCTGGAATTGATTCTGGTATTGATTCTTGTATAAATTCTGGATTTGATTCTGGATTTGTTTCTTGTATTGATTCTTGTATTAATTCTAGATTTGATTCTGGATTTGATTCTTGACTTTGTTCAAAAATTACTTCTTGACTTTGTTCAAAAATTACTTCTTGAAATGTTTCTTGAATTGATACTTGAATTGGCTCTTGAATTGATTCTTGAATTGATTCTTGAATTGGCTCTTGAATTGTTTTTTGACTTTGTTCAAGAATTTGTTCAAGAATTGATTCTTGTATTGATTCTTCTTGTTCATATACTTGTGAATGAATTTGTTTTTCAAATAATATATCATTTGTATAAATATCATTAGATTTTATATTTAAAACCGGCTTTAAATTATAATCATTTAATTTTGTTTCATTATTTTTAGAATTTTTAAGCATTCCAAAACTATTAGCAACCTTCTTTATATTTTGTTTTATTAAGCCGGTAAACCCTTTTTTATTTGAACTTTTTTGTTGAAAATTAAAACAATCAGATGTCGTAATTCCTTGTTCAGATTCTAAAAAATTAAATTCCTCAAATTCTTTAGAACTTAAAGGAGAATCTATATTATTCATATCACCAAATTCATCATAAGAACTGGTATTGGATCCATCAACTGATTTTTTTATTTGTTTCAATAAATTTTTATCTATATTAGAATCTTCAAATCCATTAATTAAATCTTTTTTATTGTTAGTTGTATTCTCAACTGAATCTTCAAATTTTATATCATTTGTTAGTTGTGAATACATCAAATTCATTTTCATAGCAAATCTTTGCAAATGTTTTTTATGTAATGAATGAAAAAATTCAATATATGAAATAAATAAATTTCCTTTTTCTTTAACAATTAAATTATTATAATTAAAGGTATTAACAAAATTATTTATATTTAAACCAATAGATTGTTTTTTTTGATGCCATTCTAATTCATTTTCTTTATGAGAAATAAATTCATATAATCCATACAATAATAATATTATATTTTCATGAATTTCTTGAATGGTTTCAAAGTTATATTGTTTATAAGGTTCCAAATCTTTATAAACAGGAAAAGAATTTGTAGATTTTAAAATTTCCATAGTTTTTTTATCAGAAATATTTTCTTTAATATATTCAGCAATTATTTTATATAATTTATAGTATTCACAATACATTCTATTATTTATAGCCATAAACAATCGTTTCATATCAGAAAACTCAATATCAATTAACTTACTTTGAAATTGGAAAGAATCCAATCCAAAAACAAATAAATTTTGATTATTCATTTTTATAAAATCGGAATAAGTTACTTTCAATTTTACCAAATGTTCACTTAATATTTGAAATAAGGATGTAATCTTATTCCTAATTTCTTTTATAACAATAAATTCTTTTTTTAATTTCTCTAAGTTTACTTCCATAATAATAATATATATAATTAATAAATATTTAAAGAATATTTAATTAAATAATATTTACACAATTATTTAATTTCTAAAAAAAAATATATTTATATTTATTATGGCAAATAATTCGGATTCTAATGTAATTATTAGTTCCTCTTCTAACGATATTGAATGGACAAATGAACATGAACAAATTTTAGTTGAATGGGCAGACAAAGCTATGTGTTATCGTTGGTTACATTCGCGTTCTCATTTTATGTTTAGCTCATTAAATGCCTGGTATACAATACCAGTTATAGTTATATCTACTTTAACTGGAACTGCTAATTTTGCACAAGAACGAGTTCCAATTGATTATCAAAATTATTTTGTAATGATTGTTGGAGGATTTAATATATTAGCTGGAATTATTACTACTATTCAACAATTCCTGAAAATTACTCAACTTAATGAATCTCATCGCGTTGCTTCAATTGCATGGGATAAATTTTATAGAAATATCAGAATAGAACTAGCAAAACATCCCGATGAAAGAATGAATGTTACACAAATGATAAAAATGTGCAAAGAAGAATTTGATCGTTTAATGGAAACTAGTCCAACTATTCCAGATAAAATTATTAAAGCTTTCAAAAATGAATTTAGCAATTTGAATGAAAATGATAATACTATTCCTAAAATAATTAAACCTGAAATATGTGATGTTCTTATATCAACTGAGTTATCACGTAACCCTTGGGCTTCTGAAGAAAATAAAAATAAAAAATTAAATCTGCAAATATCAAAAGAAAAACAAAATTACGAAATTATTTATAATTTTAAACGCACATTTTTCAATTTAAATAATAGAGAAGCTCTTGAAAGTGAAATTGTTGATAATTTAAAGGATAAAATTGATACTTCTATTATCATTAAAGTTTTAGAAAAAATTAATAAAAATGAAAATGATATTGAATCTACCATTTCCCAAAATAATCAAATTAATTTATTTTAGATTATACCACTATAATTACGAGGCAATATAAATATAGAAATTAAAATAAATATATAAAAAGCCATGTATGAACCATAAACATTTATTCCTATACCATAAAACTCCAATATTTTTGATAATGAATACATTAATAATATTGATAAACCAAGAATACTTATTATTGAACTAGCTGACATATATAATTATTTAGAAATTAATAATTATATATAAATTTATTTTTTTATTATTTTATCATATACATATTACTTCTTTCTTTTATAAATGTTTCATCTAATAATGCGTTATTTAACATATGATATGACAATGGAATAAAATTTTCATACTTTTTTACTAATATATTTGGCTTTATTTCATGTTCTCCTGTGTAACAAATTAATATACATGGATCTGATCTATTCAATATTTCTTCGTCGGTTAATGAAAATTCTTCTAATGATTCAAAATGTATTTCTCCTTCTATAAATAAAGCGTATCTATTTATTCCTCCTTCCTTATATCTACCAAAATTATTTTCAAATTTGATTCTTTCATTATCATTTAATTCAGATTCATCATTTATCCAACCACCTTCTTTTACGGAATCACTAAATGATTTATAAAAATAATAATATTCGCTACAACTATTAAATACTTTATTTTTTCTTAGACCAAAAAAAGAATTAAATTCTACTATTCTTTTTTCTCCTCCACTATAAACTGCTTCGGGTAAAATTATTTTATCCATTGTATTTTTATTATTTAATATACTTAACTCTGGGTTTTTTGTAAATAAATTTATAACCTCATCTTCTATATTTAAATTACAAACACTTTTTGTATTAATAATTTCACTTGGTAATAAAAACCATGTGCTAGAATTTCTAAATAAATTCAATCTAGTTATATCCACATTGGATATGTCTATCAAAGCATAAGGAGTTTCATCTTTATCAAAAATAATACCATTATATATAACGTTATCCATATTTTCTGAACATCCTATTGAATGTAATGAAATTTTTATTTTATCCTTTATTAAATTCTCTACTGAAATATCATAGTCATAAAATAATATATATGGTAATATAAATTGTTCTTTTATAAAATTATTACAATATGGTATCTTTTCCATCATAAATTGAATAAAAGGATATTTACTTTCATTACTAATATGATAACATAAAAAGTTTAAAATATTTGGATTATTGGAAGATAAAACCTTGTTGTTTTCTAAATCTTTCAATTCAATATTTTTATTAGCATTTTCTTTAATTAAATAAACATAATCCATAATCAATAATATATTTTATATATTATATATTATATTTAATTCTATTTTTATTATTATTATTATTTTACAATAAACATTAATTTATTTTTCTCTTAATTTCTTCTTTTATTACTTCTATTCTATTATCTAAAACTTTTTTAGTTATTTCTTTCGCGATTTCAGGTTCATCCTTATAATATTCTTCCAATTGAGATAATAAAAATTTTGCTGAAATTGATTGCCTTGTTTTCTTTTTTTTATAAACTAAAGCTCCTCCATTTATATCAAAACAATCTATTGAATTATCTTTCATTACATTCACTAAGGTTTCCGTTAATGCTTTTTTAATATTGTTTTTTTCTTTAACTTCTGATTTCAACTTGGTAACCTCATTATCAATCTTAATCCAATCTTTTATATTTAATATCAACTCTTCTTTAGTATTTAATTTTGTATTCACATTATTTTGATCTGAATTTTCAATAATTTCTTCCATATAATATATGATAAATTTATTTTAAATTGATTTTATCATTATTATTTGAAAAATGTCTTTTACAAAAGCCATCTTTAAAGATTTTTTTACACTCACATTGTTTTCCTTTATTAATTCTACTTTTTAAAATACCTTTACAAGTAAGAATTACCTCATTTTCAACTTCGGGAATATATTCTTGAATCTCTATTGATTGAATTACAACATTTTCTTTTTCTTTCTTTAAACTTGGTAAATTTTTTAATGGAGGCAACCCTTTTTCTGCTCTTTCCAAATTCTTTTCTTCAAATAACTTCTTTCTCTTCATCAATATTTCTTCTTTTAATTTTGCCTTTTCTTCCAACTTTTTATTCTTTTCGTTTTTATTATATTTTCTTACTGCCTTTTTATAATGAAAAGTGCAATATGAAAATTCTGTATTAGGAATAAAAGCTACATATTTTGATTTACAAATAAAATTATCGTCCACTTCATTGCATATTCCCTTTTTAAATACTACACCATACATATTTATTTCATAATCATCGCTTCCATAAATATTGGAAAAATGTTTTTTATATCCATAACATAAAGGATCTAAAGAATTTACACCAAAAATCTTATCAAAACCATATTCTTCATAATACGGTATAATTGAAAATTGAATATTTCTACAATAAGGACATTTTATAAAATAATCCTTTTTCATTTTCCGTATTTTTAACATTTCATCTTTTGACAATAAATGATATTCATATGATTTAAAATCAAATTTTTGTTTACAAATTTCTTTAAATAATGGTTCGTAATTAAATTTATGATTACATTCTAGAGTTACCATTTTATCATTTAATGGAAAACCACTTATTTTACATAAAAATTCATCATCATCACTTTCATCATCCATTGATTGCATCAATTTATCATAAAAATTTATACCATTTTCTAATTTATATTTATTCATTCTTTAAATATATATTATTTTAAAGAATATCTTTAAATTTTTTTTATTATATTTAGTTATATGTCTCCTAGTAATTGGGGTCCACCCACTTGGGATTTTATTCATACAATTTGTGCAAAAATAAAACCTGAAAGTTTCTCCGTAATTGGACCAAGTTTAATTTCCTATTTAATGAAAATTTCTACAAATTTACCTTGTCCAGAATGTTCCAATCATTCAAGATTATTCTGGAATAATGTTTCTATCTCAAATATTAAAACAAATTTAGATTTAATAAATTTGATGTTTGTTTTTCACCAAAAAGTTAATAAAAGAAATAATAAATTACCATATAAGTATGAAAACTTACAAATTTACGAATCAAAAAATTTAATTAATACCTATAATAATTTTATGAGAAATTTTAATACTAAAGGAAATATGAAATTAATGACAGATTCATTCCAAAGAAATTTAATGATGACATCATTAAAAAGATGGCTAATGTCAAATATTAATCATTTTATAATTTAGTAACTATTTTTATAATTTATACATATTTGTAAATAAATTATAAAAATTCAATTACACGGTTGGTGTAACTTATTATAGTCGCAACATTTTCTTTAAATTAGTTTTATTACTATTTACTCTAGGTCTCATTCTAATACTATTATCAAAAACATCTCTATTATTTATTTCTAAAAATGATTCTGATAATATTCCATTTGCAATGATAGCAGAGTGTTCTTCACATTCTAAATGATAATATTCAATATTATCTAATTCATTATCTTGATAGATAGTTTCTCTATTAACAAGTGTTTTTGCAGGAATCATCTTACCTTTTATTAATAAACTATGATTTGGTGAAACATATAAATCTTTAAAAGGATAATTTTTACCTAGAGCATCTCTTTTAATACATATTGGTCTTGATTCTGAATTTAAATCAGTTACCTTAAATTTATTGATCCATTTTACAGGTTCTATTTTTTGAATTGCATCATTTTTTATAAATTTATTATTATATATTTTTCCTTTTGTTACGATATTATCACCAGCTTTAATATTTTCAATAGCAACTATTCCTTCTTTTGTTAATAATAAAGTTCCTTTTAAATAACATGGTATAGGAGGTATAGGAGGAATAAAGCTACAACTTAGTGTATTAACACTTGTGCCTGTAGTTTGTGCTGTTATCGTAACTACAGTTTTTGCATAAATATGACCATTAATACTGGAAGGATTAGTAAATGAAGCATATGTTCCAGAAATAAAGTTTCCTGATAATGATAATGGTGATAGATTTGTATAAGTGCATTCTATATAAGCATCAATATTAAAGAATATATTGCAAGGTCGTGCTGAATTGATTAATCTAAATATTGTTCTCGTAAAAACTAAATAGCCACTACCCAGAGTTAAATCTTTAACAGTAATAAAAAATTGTGCATTTTCATCATTTTGCCCATCAAAAGTAATTATGTTATCTGTAAATGTAACACCACTTGCTGTAGTATTTACATAATCTATATTAGGTGAAAACGTATAATTCCCTGGAGTTGGTGTTAAAACAACGCGGGGTAATGTAATTCTTTTAGCATCTAAATTATTTTTTAAAATATTTAATTCTATTTGTGCTATAAAAGCTTGACCTCCTGTAGATTGACTAGCTGGAGGCGTTCCAGCAACTATATTTGGAATAGGTGCAGCTACAGTTGGGAACCCCCATAATCCACTATTTACAGTTGTTGTTCCCGTTGATGTAATAGCTGTTTCAGCTAACACACCAAACCGACTTAAAGTAAAATATTCTACTGCTGTTAAATCAATATAACTCATTATAATTAATATAAATATTAAAATTATTGAATATCTATATTTCTAAATATTACCAATGATTTCTCCATTACGATATACAGAACAGCGAAATTGCTGTTTGGAAGGCATTGAGCAAACCTCTTTATTTGAATTTAATTCATTTATATATAAATATTGTCTTAACGCAGTTCCATACATTAATGGTCCAGCTATTACACCTCCTAAAAATAAACCACTTAAAATATCACCTATTATTAATCCAGAAAATAATGATCCTATACAAGATAACCGATATTTAATTCCTAAATCAAAAGCAATATAAAATATAAAAAATGCTAAGATTACATAATTTATCACATTTATTTTACTTTGACTTGATAACATAATCATCGGCATTAACAAATACATTAAAGTAAAACTTAAAATATAAGTGCTATATGTTATATCTTTTGGAATAAATATTTCACTAACACCAGTTAAACATATATTTGGCATTTCTTGACCTGAATTATTAGTTCCAATACCTCTAAAAATAATTATTCTTAAAAACGTAATTACAAATATCCATAAAAAAAATACACCAGCCTTTGTTATAGTATTTGTAAACATTGAAAACATAAATATACTAACACAAATTATTATCGGTGCATAAAATGATAAAGAATATAAAATGTTCATTGAATTATTTAATATTGAATTTTGAAAATTTGACATAATAACTGTTATTATATAATTATAAAATATAATAAAAGTTATTAGATAATAATTTAAACCTATATATATTATATATTATTTTGAATCTAATTTTATTTCTATGTTATTAATTTAAAAAAGGATAAAAATCCAATTTTATATCATCGGCTGATGGGTTATTTGGAAAATCTAAATCTTTTATTGGAAAGTTCTGTGAATTTAATTTTGGTTCTTGCTTAAAATAATTTTTATTCACATATGTTAACTCAATAACACTAGGAGTTCCATTTATTACTTTTGCATAATTGTTTCCATGAGCATGAATTAGATAATGTGTTATAGATAATTTTTCTAAACATTTTATTTTTTCATTATAATTAGTATCCCAACTATCATCAGTTAAACCATGAATCTCAATAACAATTTGTTTAAATTTAGATAACTTATCTAAACCTATGTTTAAAAGCCAAGGAAATTCGCCTCCTTCAATATCCATTTTTAAAAAAATATTATTATATTTATTTGTTAAAAATGATAAATCTGCATTATTTTCATCTTTAAAACAATTTATATTTTTTTTCATAAACGTAATATTTTCTGTATATTGATAAGGATAATTATCTATAGTTCCATCAAAAGCGTAACTATTGAATTTATTCATATTGTATATATTTATAAAATCTCTAGAAAAACTTTCTTCTCCGCCTATTCCTGCTGAAATATAACAATCATACCTGCCTTCCAATAACCCAATAATATATCCGCCATCTTCATTTTCTCCTAATCTACATTTATTATTAAATTCATAAACTTTTAAAAAATGTAAAATATCCATATTTTTAATATTATATATAAATATTTAAATTTAGGAATCTAATCTAAATTAAATATTGATTATTACCTACCGAAAAGAAATATTATTTATTATTTTTATTTTAATATTTGAGATTCACAATATTCTTTATATTTTTCTTTTTGTTCATCATTTAAAAGTGATACCAACATTTTTGTTCTATCTACCAAAATTTGTATTTTATCTGTAAAGTCTTCAAATGCTTTATTTGTAATGTTCTGAAATCCATTTACAGCATTTTTATGAGCTTCAGCTTTTTCAAATAATAATTCTTCAACATTTATATCATATTTAATTATAATTGCTTCTAATTCTGCTTTTTTTGTTCTCTCTAAATATGTAATATGTAAATCATTCTTAATACAAAATGAAGTAATTGCACCAAACATTTCTAGTCTAGTATATTTACCTTTCATTTTATTATAAGATATAGTCTATTTTTTTTAAATTAATTTTATATATGATTTTTTTTATTTTACTAATATTAATTCCAATGCTTCGCTTATATTACTAATTGGGTAAAATGATAAATCTTTTATTAATTCTGTATCCTTATATTTTTCATAAAAATCCTTAAAATCCTTTTCATTTTCTTTTGGAAATATAAATGATTTAACATTTGATTTAATAGATCCTAATATTTTATAATTTAAGCCTCCAATTGCTGTTACTTCTCCTGACATTTGAATTTCACCTGTAATACCAAATTCTGGTTTTAAAGGAATTTCATTTAATAAACTATACAAAGCACATGTTATTGCACAACCTCCACTAGGTCCATCTTTTGCTATCGCATTATCTCCTGTATGAATATTTATACCACATTTATTACTTTCATTATCATATATTTTTCTTAATTCTATTTGTCTTTCCTTTTTTGTCAAATTCCATGCTACAGTTAATGAAACATTCATACTTTCACGCATAACATCTTGCTGCAACCCTGTCAGTTTTAATTCTAAAAACGTGCCAGATGGGAAAAATTTAGCATGTATAGGTAGAACGCCTCCAAATCCCATGGAAGTAGCATACATTCCATTTATAAAACCTATTTCATTTTTGTTAGTTACTGTTCTAATTTGAATCTCTTGTTTATCCTTAAAATATTTATTTTTTATATCATCAATTGTTATTTCTATAGGTATTTCATAATTTGAATCTAAATTTTTAAGTATATTCAAATTAATTTCTCCAACAATTTCAAAAATAACTTCTTTTAACTTTCTAACTCCTGGCTCTAAAGTGTATTCCTCAATTATAAACTTTAGAACATCATTCTTAAAATTTATTATACCCTTTAAACCCATTTTTTCATAAATCTCAGGTAAAATATAAGAATTTAAAATCACAATCTTTTCTTCTAATTATAAATTCTTAAATTTAATACGATGCACTCTATCTAATAATATTTTATCAATTAAATCTGCATCATTATATGACAATATAAATAATGCTTTTGATAAATCCAAATCTATACCATAAAAATATTTATCTTGATAACAATCATTTTGAGACCTATCTAATAAATGCGTTAAAATTCCTATTATTTCCTTACCTTGTTCAGTCTTTGATATTTTATCTATTTCATCAATAAAAATTATAGGATTCATACATTTTTTATCAATTAATATTTGAACAATTGAACCCCATGTGCTTCCAACATAAGTGTAATTATGTCCATGTAAACTTGATCCATTTGAATCACCTCCCATCTGGATCATAGCAAAAGGCCTTGGTTCTCCTTTTTCATCTATTAAACAATTTGAAAGTCCTTTTTTAGCTAATGTTGTTTTTCCTAGACCTGGAGGACCTTCAAAACCAAAACAATATCCATCTTGTTTACCATTTATCCATTGTCCTATTATTATTTCAATTTGCTTTTTTGCCTTTTCATTTCCGTAAACTGATTTATCTAATACGCTTTTAACATTTGAAATATAGTCATTTATATAATTAAAATCTTTTTCTATTTCTAAATACTCATCATTATTTTCTGTTTTTAAACTTAAAAAAAATTCTTCTATTATATCTAAATTTTTAGAGAAAGTATCAATAAAATTGTTTATTTCCTTTATAAGATTATTCTTTATTTTATTACAAATCTTAATTGGGGTAAATAATATTTTATTTTTTATTATTTTATCATTAATCTTTATTATTAACTCAATTAATTCCGATTTTTTGTAAAATTTTAACTTATTTTTTATTTCATTCGTATTAATATTTTTATTTTTATCTATTTCCTTTAAACTTTTTATTGATTTTAGAATCTCCAAGCTTGTATAATCATTAATTTCATTTGGTTCATTGATATTTTTCTTTTTAATCATATTTACATATTTTAATTTTATTTCATCCATTTTGTTTAATATAGGCTCCCTTCTATAAATATTAAAAGGAATCTTTAATAAACCCTCCAAATATTGCCTAGCTTTAGAACCCGAATCATCTGATTTTGCCTTTACCTCTTTTAATTTTTGCATAGCTTTTTCCTTCACATTGTCATTTACTTTCATTAAACAAATCTGTTCTTCTAAAGGAATTTTCTGTAAATCAAAATTTGATAAATTATTTGTATATTGAACGGTTTTTTTCATTGCTTCCTTAAAATATTGTTTTATAGACCATGTAAAACTATCAAATAAAATTGTTTGCTCTTGGGTATCTATTATTCCATTAGAATCATTTGATATCAAATCATATAATAAATACGCTAAATACAAATTTTCTTGATTATCTGACTTTATTAATAATTGTGTTAAAATACTTCGTTTTATAAATAATTCATAACTTAAAAACTCTTTTACTAATTGAGATATTGTTTTTTGCCTTATTTCATTTAAATTACTTAAATATCCTAAATATCTTTTATAAATATCAATATGTTCCAAAATTAGATAATCTTTTAAATTTAAAGATTCAATGTATCTTTTGTATGTATCAAAATTTAAATCTTTTATATCTGACACATTTTTCCAAATTAAGTTTTTTTTTAAATTAATATACTTGTTATTCAAAAAATCTATTATTATATCATCTATTTTTCCAGTTATTAATAAACTTTTTTTATTTTTATGATTGTGAATTATTAATTGTAAACCATAGACTTTTAAATGAAAATGAATTACATTATTACCAACATCTATCATTTCTAGATTTTTTTCGTCATATTTTTCATTATTATTATCATCTTTTTTTACTAATACTACTTTATAACTACAAGGATGGAAATATTTTTTTAGTAACTCAAATTTATTTATGTCAAATTCTGATTCTAAATAAGTATTTATAGACACATTTCCAAAACAAATCCATAAAAAATCTTCTAATGATTCTGTTCCATATAATTTAAATAAACTTGATAAATCATTATTTATTTCTTGTAGAATATTAATTATATTGTCCGAATTTGTTAAATCATTTATATTTTTTATTTTAAGATTTATATTATTTAATTCATTTATACAACTATTAACATCACTAATATTAATAATATCTAAATTTTTATTATTTTGAACATGAATAATCGTTTTTTGAATAACATCTTGAAAAAAATATATTTTTTTTTCAATTAAAACTTTTATCTCACTATTATTATTTTTTATTAGTTTGTTATTCATAGTTATATTTTATACTAACAAAATTATATTAATATTAGAACCTTTTTACAAAAATATTTTTTATAAGAAACTTTGATAAGGGATCATTTCCATCATACTTTTTATTATTATAATGATGTAATGAATGATTACCTAATACCAGCCAATTATGATTTTCAAAAAATGATCCTAATCTATTTGCATTTGAAATTTTATATTTTGAATGTATAATTGTTGCAATTATCATATTTATTTGATATCCTACAATTATACCAATTTTTCCTGTAGGAATATAACATATTATTAAAAATGGAATAATATCAGCTAGAATTGGACCCAAAATATTATCTATAGGATGTGCTATAAATGTATCAATACAATAAGGAATTTTTATAAAATGGTGTTTAAAATGAAACCTTTTAAAATAACTGTTTAAATGAAATATTGTATGGAAAAAATCAAATAAAATATTACTTAATAGAAAATGAATAAATAAATTTAAAAAAAAATATGTAAAGGCTGATATAAACCATGATTTATTATCTGAGGTTTGAGTAAGAATATTTCAGCAGGGACAATTGTAAAAAGATTTGTTATCAAATTACATTTACTACTTTCTATAATTTTATCAAATGAATAATATTTTCTAGTTATTTCCAAAGAAGTATCATCTATTACATGATCTAACGCAACAATATATTTTTTATTTAATAAATACGGGAAAATATGAAAATCAAACGAATAGCAAGTAAATAAAAATATAAAAAGATGTTTAATTGAATGAAATAACAATAAATTTATTATTATAAACATTTTAATAATATTTTATAAAATATAAGATATTATTATTTTTTATAGACTTTCCATATTTGACATTTCTTTTAAATACCATTTTGAACAAGATTCAACTAACAAACCGTTTGCATAGATGCCATAATTTAAATATTGGTTTTCATTTTCTAACGCAATATGATATATTTTAAATATTCCTTCTTTTTCATATGACTTAGACAATTCGTCTACACAAACTGGTATTCTTAATAACCCATCTGTTCCATATAACCCTCCCAAAATTTCAACAGCTTTAACCTTCTCTACTTCACTCCGGAATTCTTCTCTTAAAATAGAATGACTGCCTGTTATAACTAGTGGTTCAAATATTTCTGAATATTCATTATTAGAATAAATATATAATTTATCTTTTATCCTTTCTTCACATAATATGTTTGTTATTTCTCTTTGTCCAATCATATTAATTGATTTAAAACCATCCTTTAAAGTTTTTACCAAATCACCTTTTTTCAATATTTGAATTGGTTTGTAACCTTCATTAGTTAAAATTTTTGTATTCTCCTTGAAACATACTAAATTGTTAGATTGAAGCTCTACATAATATACATTACCAAAACTAATTTCACTTTCTAAGCTACAACAATATATATTATTATTACTACTATTTAGTGTTATAAAAGTTAAAATTGTTTCATCAACTTTAATTCGTTGTTTTATTTTCAAATCTTTATCCATTTCATAAATAAATCCACTTATTTCTATTTCAGGACGTTGGTCAGGTCTAGGTTTAAAATTTAAATTTGATACTGTGCTATATAATAAATTATTTGAAGGATTAAATATAATTCCATAAGCTCCCTGATTTTCATCATTAGTAGATAAATTTAAGGAATCAATAATCTTATTTTGCTGACAATCAAATTTAAAAATATAACTTCTTAAAAATAATTTATCATTTGTTCCTACAATATATAATAAATTATCATTATCGTTGGACGTTATAGATAAAAAATCATATTTATCTGCATCTTCATTTGCTATAAAATAACTAAAGTTATAAGGACTAGTTGTTGAAAATGAAATTAAACATTGTTTATTAATGGTAGATTTAGCAAATGTATTTGTATTAGTAATGGAAAAAGATATTGTTGAAGTAAAATATACTACATTTGTTTTGTAATTTGTAGTTAAACAATAAATTTTCCATTTATAATTATCAATATTTTCTTCATTTGTAACATTTATATTTAAAACATCTAAAATATTCGGTATTTCAACGGGAATAAAATTTATTTTTTTATCATTTATATTAACATTGCAAATGTAAGATTTTTTTTCTTGTTCTTCATTGACATTTCCAAAATATTTAATATTTCCTGCAATCCATAGGGTATCATTATTATCTAATACTAAGCCATTCGTTAAAAAAACACCTAAACTAGTTTCATTTGTATCATAGTAAAAAGTAAAAGGGTCAAAAGGAATTGTATCAATAAGATTTTTATCTACATCTATAAAAAATAATACACTATTTTTAATAATTTCAGTGTCAAAATAAGTAGGTGTTTGCTTTAAAGTGACATATAAAAAATTTGTTTTTGGATTACAAGTTATACCAGAAAATTCAGATTTAATACAAGAGGGATCAATATATGATGATAAATCAAAAGCTAAAGTCATTTTATTTATATCATCAACTGTATAAATTTTACCTAAATTTATATCTAATACATATAATGTTTTGTTTGATTTATTATATGTCGTTGAATACGGAGAAAAATTTTCAGTGCCTTGAGGAATAGCAATTTTACCAGTCATAATATATATTAATTTTATATTATATTTTTTTAAACAATATTAGATATTATTTAATTATAATTATAACTGACATGGGTATTCCGAGTTACTTTTCATATATTATTAAAAATTATCCAAATATAATTCAAAAATATTTAGATAATGAATTCAAAGTTGATAATCTTTATCTTGATTGCAATTCAATTATATATGATGTGTATAGCAAAATTGAATTTGATACTTTAACTGAAACTGTAACAATAAATATTATTAAAAATGTAATTATAAAAATTGAAGAATATATTTCAATTATCAACCCTAGTAAAACCGTTATGATCGCATTTGATGGTGTTGCGCCTATCGCTAAATTAGAACAGCAAAGAGCACGTCGTTATAAATCCTGGTATCAAAATATGATGAATAAAAACATATTTAAAAATGAAAAAGAAGATCCATGGAATACTGCCGCTATAACACCAGGAACAAAATTTATGTCTGAATTAAATGATATGATTTCTACTCATTTTTTTAACAAAAATAATACTTATGAAATAATTGTTTCAGGTTCTAATGCTATTGGAGAAGGAGAACATAAATTATTCCAATTTATTAGAGATAATAAAGAAAAACATTCAAACGAGACAACAATTATATACGGTTTAGATGCCGATCTAATTATGCTTTCAATTAATCATCTTAATATTTGCCCAAATATTTATTTATTTAGAGAAACGCCACATTTTATTCAATCTATTGATAGTTCATTAGAGCCTAATGCTAATTACATTATGGATATTCCTGAATTAACTACTTCTATTATTAAGTATATGAATAACGATCGTGATATAGATATTTCAAAACAAAAAAATAAAGTTTTTGATTACGTCTTTTTATGTTTTTTTCTTGGAAATGACTTTTTACCCCATTTTCCAGCTTTAAATATCAGGACCGGTGGTGTTGATAAAATGATGAATGCATATAAAGCAACTATAGGCGATTCCAATGAAAATTTAACTGATGGTAAAACAATTTATTGGAAAAATGTGAGAAAAATGGTTGAACATCTGGCAAAATTAGAGGAAGAATTTATTGTTAAAGAACATCGTTCTCGTAATTATAAGCAAAATAACTTTATTCCAGAAAATACTCCGCAAGAAAAGTTTAAAAAATTTGAATGTATTCCATTATATGAAAGAGAAACGGAACAATATATTAACCCTTTAAAACCCTATTGGCAATATCGCTATTATAGATCTCTTTTCTCTATAAAATCGGATTCTAATAATGAACAAAAAAAAGATATTGCTATTAATTATTTACAAGGCTTAGAATGGACTATGAAATATTATAGTCTTGGATGTCTTGATTGGAGATGGCGATATAAATATAATTACCCTCCTTTACTTCAAGATTTATTACATTTTATTCCTATTTTTGAAACTACATTTGTTCAACAAAAACCAATAAATCCAGTTTCTGAATTTGTTCAATTATGTTATGTTTTACCACGTAATTCTTTAAACCTATTACCAGAAAAATTATATTATGAATTAATTAGAAGATATGATCATTGGTATAGATCGGACTGGGATTTTATTTGGGCTTTTTGTAGATATTTTTGGGAATCCCATGTAGAAATGAATGATATTGATATTAATGAATTGGAAAATTTTATTCATGAAAATAAGCATCTTTTACTATAACTGTTAAAAGGTGTAAATCATTTTTTTTATGTGAATTAAAGGACAAGATTCCACTAATAATCCATTAGCATAAATTCCATAATTCATGGTTTCATTTGAATTTTCTAATGCAATATGATAAATTTTAAACATTCCCTCATTTTCATAAGGGTTGGCTATTTCGTCAACACATGCTGGTAATCTTAATTTATCATCTGTTCCATAAAGACTACCTAATGTTTTAATCGCTTTAACCTTTTCTTCTTCGCTCTTAAATTCATCAATTAAAATTGAATGCCCCCCTGTTAAAATAAGTGGTTCAAATATTTCTGGATAATCAATATTAGTATAAATATATAATTTATCTGTTATTCTTTCATTGGTTATTATGTTATTTATTATACTTTTTCCAATTGTATTAATTGGTAAAAATCCATTTTTTAATGTTTTTACCAAATCACCTTTTTTCAACTCTTGAATTGCTTTATATCCATTATCTGTTAAAATTTTTATATTTTCTTTGAAACAAACTATTTTTTATGGTTTATAAGTATCTCCCAAAATAACCCAATTATCGGTTGATGGATTTGTTAAAATATCATGAGCTTCCAAGTTTGTATAGATTAATCCTTGAGCACCTAGATTAACACTTTTTTGCACAGTCTCCTTTGACCATCCACCTAATAATGCATTATAATTATTTATAGAAAAAGCTGTTCCATCTAACATATGAGACATTCTTTTTACTTGACCAATCTTCCATCTACCTATATCTTGATTAAATGTATTTGCATTATAAAACATAAAACTCATATCTATTACATTTGCTGTATTCCAATTACTTATATCTTGATTAAATTTAGTAGCATTTGCAAACATGCTTACCATATTTTTTACTTTAGATGTATCCCAATCACCTATATATTTATTAAATGAACTTGCTTCTGCAAACATACTAACCATAGTTATTACTTTAGATGTATTCCATTTACTTATATCTTGATTAAATGAACTTGCATTTGAAAACATATTAAACATCTCTTTTACCTGTGATGTATTCCAATTACTTATATCTTGATTAAATATTCTAGCACCTTCAAACATACTATTCATAGTTATTACTTTGGATGTGTCCCAATTACTTATATCTTGATTAAATTTAGTAGCATTTAAAAACATATAACTCATATCTAATACTTTTGACGAATCCCATTTACTTATATCTTGATTAAATTTAGTAGCATTTAAAAACATATAACTCATATTATTTACCTGTGATGTATTCCAATTACTTATATCTTTATTAAAAGAACTGGCATTATAAAACATACCATACATACTTGTAACTTTGGATGTATTCCAATTACTTAAATCTTGATTAAATACACTTGCATTTTGAAACATGTTTGCCATATTTGTTACGTTTGATGTATTCCATTTACTTATATCTTGATTAAATGCACTTGAACCTGAAAACATAGAACCCAAATCTATTACTTTGGATGTATTCCAATTTCCTATATTTTGATTAAATGAACTTGCATTATAAAACATACCATTCATAAATGTTACTAGTTTTGTATCCCATTTACTTATATCTTGATTAAATAAACTGGCATTTTGAAACATAGTGGCCATATTTGTTACTTTGGATGTATTCCAATTTCCTATATTTTGATTAAATGAACTTGCATTATAAAACATACCATTCATATTTGTTACTTTTGAGGTATTCCAATTTCCTATATTTTGATTAAAAGAACTTGCACCTGAAAACATAAATGACATATTTATTACGTTTGATGTATTCCAATTTCCTATATCTTGATTAAATGAACTTGCATTTTGAAACATATTGGAAAAATTTAAATTATCTATATTAGGTAATGTATTTGGAACTGATTTTAAATTAATACAATTATAAAAAGCATAAGAAAAATTATTTAATCCTATACTACCAAAATTATCAATTGATATTAAAAAATCTCGTGTCTGTAGTGTTCCAAAAGCTTGATAATTAAAACTAGTTATACCACTTCCTGCTACCTTTATAATCCAAATTCCACTATACGGTAATGTAATAGAATTAGTATTTGAGTTTACAATTGAGTTGGAGTTTCCTTCTAAATAACAGTTTATTGAACTTATTGTTCCATCTCTTGAAAGAGGTAATGAAAAATTAAATGGATATTTCAGATTATTTGGAAAATTATATTTTAAAATTAATTTTAACTCTTCAAGATTAACCATTTATATATATTTTATATTTTATATTTTGTATTTTGTATTATAAAATTTAGTTTATTAAAGTTTATAATATACAATATATTTAACGATATTTTATTTTAGTTATTATGTAATGAGATGGAAAATTTTATTCATGAAAATAAACATTTCAAACGCCGTTTATTTTCTTTAAAATATATGCGTCATCGCAATAATTTTGGAATATTCAAGAAGTTTGTTATTTATTTTTTCTATATTATTTGTATCTGCTAAAAATCATTGTTTATATTTGATAGCTGATTATTTTTCTTACTCTTAGATATTTCATCAATTCCGTTAAAAAATCCTAATGGTATGATAGTTTCATCATAAATGATATCGCTAGACATACAATATACCCCTACATTTCTTTTATGTGAATTTTCTAATGCAATATGATAAATTTTAAACGTTCCCTCATTTTCATAAGGGTTAGCTCTTTCGTCAACACATGCTGGTAATCTTAATTTATCATCTGTTCCATAAAGACTACCTAAAAAGGTTGTATTCTTTTTGATTTTCGGATAAAATCAACTTGTTTTTCTAAAAGACTAACTCTATTATCTAAAGCATTAGCTCCGGATTCTAAACTTTCAGTTCTGTTTTCTATATCTAAAGTTCTATTTTCTAAAGCACCTGATCTAACTGTTAAACTTCTAACGTTTTCTTCTAAATGAGAGGACCTTACATTTATATTGCCAGAAAAGCTATCTAAATCTGTAATTTTACCATTTAAAACGCCAATTATTTTACTTAAATTACTTATATTTACTTCTAAATCAGTAATTTTATTGAAACAAAGCAAATTGTTACCAAAATCTACATTAGTTACATATTTATAATCTGATATCCATAAATTACCTTTATTTGTAATTAAAACATTACTAGAAATAGTATTATAAATATTTTCTATCTTTTGAATTAAATTAAATTTTTGATCAAATACAAATATTGAACCTTCCACTACGGTTTTTGGATTAAGGGTTAAGCCTACTTTCCACGAATATACATTTGCATAAATTAATTTTTTTTTAGAGTTAAAAGTTACTGAAAAACAGGTTAAATTATCTTCAGATTGAAAATCATAAACATTATCTATAGTATTACTAATACAATCAAAAGAAAATAGATTAGTAACTCTTTTTTCTTTTGAATTAACTATTAGTTTATTTAATCCAGTAATATATAATTTATTATCGTTATCATTTGATATTAATCCTAATAGAAAGTAATAATTACTTCTTATAGGATAAAAATTGACTTTTAAATCTTCAATGGAAATAGAATAAATACCGACACCTGTAGAATTGGGATTCTTATTATTTGCACCTTCAGTAGATATAATATAAACAATATTTGTTTTCTTGTTTACAGTTATATTTCTAGAATTATAATATTTTAAATCTAGCATTTTAAATTGTATTATTTTATCATTTAAATTTACATAACTTATCACGTTAGTCCCTATTGGATCACTTGTTAGAACATTTACAAATCCAGCTATCCATATGGTATTACTATTGTCTAAAGTTAAATAAGTTGGTCTAAATATTAAATTTATTCCATTAACACTAATATAATCTTGTGGAAAAGAAATATATTCAATTTTTAATTTGACACAATCTATAAAAAATAATTTACTTAAATTTAAACTTTTATTATTTTTGTTATATTCTGGTAAATTATTTACAGTTACATATAAAAAATTTTTGTTTTCATCACAAATTATTCCAATAAATTGGAAATTAGTACTTTCTACATAAATTGATAAATCAATTGTGCCTATTATATTTTTTGTGTCATTTAAAATAGAAATTTTTCCTAAATTATAATCTAGAACATAAATTAAATTTGTTTTTGAATTATATGCCATACTAAATGGACTTGAATCTATTGAATTAAATATTGTATTTTCTACTTTAGATGGAGTTTGAATTTGAGTTATTTCTATATTTTCTGGTGGTATAATTGCGCCCGTCATATATATAAATATATTGAAAAAAAAATAATCTAGAATTATTATATATAAATAAAATGAATCCAAATGATGATGAAGAAAAAACGAATTTAGGAATAAGAAAAGAAAACTCAGTTTTAAATCAAGGCAATTCAAAAAGACAAAAAACCGTTAATTTACCATCTTTTAACGTTGATAGAGAAAATCTTCTTCAAGAATTAACACAACTTGGCCAAAATTTAGCATTAGTTTCTGGAGAAAGTAGAATACCGTCAGAAGAAGTTTCATCCAGGTTTAATGAATTACAGCAAGAATTAAATGAAGTTTTACAATCCGCATTTCAAGAAGCGCAATCTGTAGTGCAAAGAAACGAGCAAAGACAGGTTGAAGAAGAAGCTGCAGCAATGGCTGAAGCAGAAGCATTTCAGCATCAGCAACTTCAAGAAAATTTTTTACAACGATTGCAACCCCTAACTCAAAAAATGACACAACAACTAACATATGGAGAACAGGCTCAAATGTTTGAAATCATTTTAAATTCAATTAATAATAGATTAAATGAACAAAATTTTAACCAATCAGAGCCGAATAGAGTAATTTTATTAATGGAATTAGCCAGTATAACTTATAATTTTGCATTAGAACAATTAGCAGTCTCTATTTCAAATATTTACGATGCAACTCCTCAAATTACTAGACAATTAATGTCTCTAATTACAGCTTCGGCAATGGTATTTAATTATTTACCTGATAATATTAGAACTCAATATGCTGCTATACCATATTTTGGACCTTTATTTTCAATCATGAATCATGTTAATCCACAAGCAGTTCAACTTCAAAATTCGGCAGCCGTCGTTACTACAATTTATTATCTTTTAAGAAATGCGGGAATAGATACAACTGACACTATCGCATCATTAGGATCAACAGCTCAACAATTAATTACAAATTGTTCCATACAAATGGGAAGATTTGTTTGTGTAGGAACAGGACTAGTTGCAAATTCAATAACATCAGTCGTTGATATAATTGCTGATAGATTAGGAGATGTTTTAACTCAAAATTATAATGATTTAACATTATTAGATTCTCAAGGTTCACTTGCTGAATCCACTCACACTGTTAGTTCAATTAGTTCTCAAAGAACTGTAAACACTTTACAAACACCTGATTCCGATAAAACTGCATTAACAATACAAAGTATTGATAGTTTATTAAATACACCAATTGCTAATGGAGGAATTGATTTTACTATCAATATTGAGGGACAAATAGTAGAACAACGTTTAAACGCAATAGCGTCAGGAAATGAATCTAATCCTATTATTAATGCGCCAGTTCAAGAATTAAATAGTGTAATATCAGAAGAATCGGTTCAACAACCTTCTCAATCCTATCCTTCTCAAAGTTTAACAGAAATAACGCAATCAGATATGGAATCTCAAGAAAATTGGAGTTATTGGCTATTTGGACATCCTAATCCAAATGAAAACGAACCAACTTTAGGAGGGAAAAAAAGTAGACGTTACAAAAAGACAAAAAAAGGTGTTACAAAAAAAAATAAAAATATGAAAAAGGGTAAAATAAATTCTAAAAAGCTTTTTAAAAGGAAATCAAAAAAAACATTAAAAAGAAAAAATAGAAGAAAAATGTAGATAAAAATATAAATTATTTATTCGCGGTTTTATAAATAATTTATTTTCTTTTAAGGTATAAATGTCTCAAAAGACTATTATTTCTTATTTCCAATCAAGAGATCATTTCTTACGTTTATTGGAAAAAAATCCTGGATTAATAATAGTTAAGCTAGGCGCAACGTGGTGTGGTCCATGTAAAAGAATTAAGCCTGTGGTTGATGCTTTTTTTGCATCTTCTCCAGATAATGTTATTTGTTGCGAAATTGATGTGGACGAATCTTTTGATTTATATACATATTTAAAAAGTAAAAGAATGGTAAATGGAATTCCAGTAATATTATGTTACAAAAAAGGTAATACAGGCTTTATTCCTGATGATTCAATTACTGGATCCGATCCAGGAGGCTTAGATTCGTTTTTTAAACGTTGTGGATTACATTTGTTATCAATTACCAAATAAATTAAATTTCAAATAATAATAAAATATCTTATATAATTTAATATTTTTGTTAGTTAAAATTATGTTAATATAGTTTATAAAGAATGGATAATAAATATCATGAAAAAATAAATAATTATGTAAATAATAACAACAATAATATGTATATATTTGAAGTTTCAAAATGTTGTGGATATAGTGAATTTGTTCCAGTTTATAAAAATGATAAAATAATAGATCTTTTTTCTAAAATAATGAATCATTTTAATTGTAATGAAATTAAAGACTTATTCTTTTATACGCATGTTGGTGTGTATATCAGAATTTCAATTTCTAATAAAACAATTAATGAATTTGTTATGGAAAATACAAAATGTAATCCTCCTAAATTAGTTGAACTTTATCCTTTAAATAATGTAAAAGTTTATAATTTATTTTTAGACGATGGGATATGTGATTCAAAAGAAAATTGTCAATGTCAAAGCCATTTATATGTTAGTGAATAAAATTTTCTCGTAATTAAAATTAATTTATTTTGTTTAATAAATACAAAATGAATTTCAACAATAAATCCTTTACAACCAATTCTTGTCCAAAAATTGGAATTAAAATACATGAAACTAACAATAATTCTTTTTCAAACAAAAATATATTTGAATCTCAAAATATAAATATAATGAATAATCAATCAAAATTAACAAAACCAGTCAATTATTATAATACAACATTAGATACATTGGATCTTGATATAGACAATTATTCTTTAGATGATTTATATCATTTATTTAATATACCAGATAAACAATTGAATGATGTTAGTTTAAAAGATGCTAAACAGATTGTTTTAAAAATGCATCCAGATAAATCAAAATTAGATTCAAAATATTTCTTATTTTTTTCAAAGGCATACAAAACTTTATTTTCAATTTACGAATTTCAAAATAAAAGCACTAAAAAAACATTTAAAAATGAAGATTATTATGATGAAAGCAATAATGCTATATTAGATAATGTTTTTAAAAATAATAAAGATTTTAAAGATCCAAAAAATTTTAATAATTGGTTTAATAAAAGTTTTGAAAAACATCGTATAGAAAATCCAATTGAAGAAGGTTATGGAGACTGGCTTAAAAGCGATGAAGGGATAATGGATATATCTGAAAATGTTACTAAAGGAAATATGAATGAAATATTTGAAAAAAAGAAAAAACAAATTCAAGCTTTAACAACTTATAATGGTGTTTCAGATATGTTTTCTTCAACATTGGGGGGATCCCTTTTAACTGGAGATAGCACATTTACGACAGATTCATATACCGATTTAAGACAGGCTTATACTGAAACTTTAATACCAGTAACTCAAGAAGATTTTGAAAAAATGCCTAAATTTTCAAATGTGAATGAATATAAGTCAAATCGTGATAGAATTGATAGCACACCATTATCAAAAGTAGAATCTGAACGCATTTTATTAAGACAACATAATGATATGGATCAACAATCTGCAGCTTTAGCATTTAAATATGCTAAAGAGTCTGAGAAGGCTAAAAGAAACCAACAATCATTTTGGGGTGATATTAAACAATTAACGGGTTAAAAATCTGTAAAAATCAGTTGCTGCATAAGGTATATGAGAAATTTTTAACACTTTATTTTTAAAAAAAATTATATACCAATTATCAGGTAAAACAGTTTTCTGATTTTACTATAATAGGTATATAATCTAGAAAACATTATTTTATTTCAACACTATTGAAATAAAATAATGTTAAAAAATATAATATAAATTAATATTATATGATAGCTAATTATATAATTTTATTTATAATACTTATTTCGTTAGGAATATTATACGATAAATATCTTAAAAAACAAAGTAGAAATGCAAATTTTGATGATTATGGAGAGATTAAAAAATATTTACTAAAGGATGAAACTTTAGATAATAGTAAAAAACCAATTATGTGGATTTATATTCCGTATGAATATAATGCACGCGATTGGATAAGTTTTGGTTCTAGATCATCATGTGAATTAAATCAACCATATTTATATTTAACAGTAAAGAGTATATTAAAAAACTGTGATAATTCATTTAAAATTGTTTTGATTGATGATGGATCATTTGAAAAATTAATTCCTGGTTGGAATGTCAACATGTCAATAATTAGTGATCCAATTAAAAATTATATGAGACAATTGGCTATTACAAAACTAATTTACAATTATGGAGGTATTAATGTTCCTATTTCATTCTTATGTTTTAAGGATTTAATTAGTATGTATAATAATGCAACAAATAATGATAAAATGTTTGTATGTGAAAACTATGATTTTAATATAACATCAACTAACAAATTATTTTATCCTAACTCAAATTTTATGGGAGCTAATAAAAATAATGAAACAGTAAGAGAATTTATAAATTTTATAGAAATTAAAATTTCAGAAGATTACACGGCCCAAGCTCAATTTTTGGGTGATTTTGATTATTGGTGTAATCAAAAAATTAAAAACGGAAAAGTTAATTTAATTCCAGGAACTGAAATAGGCACTAGGACTATTGATGATGAACCTGTAACTGTTGATATTTTATTAACTGACGATTATATTCATTTTTATAGTAAAATGTATGGAATATGGATTCCAGCAAATCAAATTTTAAAAAGAAGACATTACGAATGGTTTTCACGAATGAGTCCAGAACAAATATTTCAAAGTCAATTCATATTAGCGAAATACATAGTTTTAGCATTAGCACCAGATTCTAAAGAAGGAGTTATTGAACAAATGGAAAATAAGCCAGATTGGATTAGTTTTTGGCGCGTTCCTTTAACAAATGGCACATTAAATATTTTTGGTCCTATGCCACAAAATTTGGGTAATAATGTTCCTCGTGCAAAAAATTCAGGAAATTTGAATTAATTTTTAAAAATAATATAATAATTATAAGTTTTTTATATTTATTATATATAATGATAGGAAATGAAAGTAATATGGTTCCAGAACAGTTTACAGATAGAAGTAATAATTTTTCAATGAACAAAGGAAATAAAAATAATTATTCATATTATATTAATTTATGGGCAAAAGAAATACAACAAGATAATTTAACAAACTTAAATAAATATATTGATAATTCTTTTGCATTTTTAAGAGATTTAAGTAAATATAATGAGCTAAGAGATAATTCAACTGCAGAAATAATAGAATTGATTAAAAATACTAATAAATATATATTGGATAAAGGAATTAATAATCAAGTTAAAAATCAAGTAAAATTCAATGAAATGAATAGGGGTTTACAATCTGGTCTTTTTAAAGGTGGAACATTTAATTTTACTAATTTTTTCGGGAATCTAAATAAAAAAACTAACAAAACTTTGAAAAAAAAGTCTAAGTCTAAGTCTAAGTCTAAACTTAAGTCTAAACGTAAGTCTAAACGTAAGTCTAAGTCTAGAAGAACAAGAAAATAATAATATTTTTAAACGTTTAAATTTTTTTCAATAACTACTTCTTTTACTATATTTTTAGCAATCTTTTCGTAATTTTTGTCTGATTCTTCTTTTGTAGAACCAGACATTGAGTTTAAAACAATTTTCATATATTTATCGTTTTGTTTGGAATCCGGATCATTATATTCAGGATGGATTTTCTGCCATTCGCTTATTTGTTTAATATTTTTGTGGGCTACTTGTTTTATAGCTTTAGTTAACACTGTCTTTTGTTCATCATCTTTTGTCCATTGGTCATCATCTTTAAAATATAATATTTCTCTCTTGGAATCTGAACAATGGAGAGGTCTCATATTATAATCTATTCCATTTAAATTCTTAATGAATACTTTGCTAATTCCATCTGCATATCCTAGCTGCCCTGTTTCTTCCAAATCATTTATAGATATTTTTATTTGATTAATAAAATCTGTAAGATTAATAGCATCTTTGCATGTTTCATTTAAAAACACTTGTAAATTAAATGTTTTATTATTACTATTATTAAAACTATTGTTAGTTCCAGCCTTTTCAGCTAGTTCCATAATTTTTTTATTTTGGTCCATCATCATATTTTTAAATTCATTGTTATCTTTTAATAGCATTAAAATCATGTGTTTGTCTGTTAGTTGATTCTCCAAATTATTCTGTAATTTTTCATCTTCTTTGATTATTATACAATTTTTGGAATGTTTCCAGAGACCAACTCGCGACTTATATTTCTTTGAACATTGATTACAAATTAGCTGCATATTTGAGGAAATTGGGGAAAAATCTGTTAACTGTTTGTTAACTGAGGACAATTTTTTATGTTTTGCTGTGAGGAGATGTTTTTCAAAATCCTTCTTGTTACCAGATATGATGTTGCAAAATTCGCAATTAAATCTGTGTTTTTTTTGGGGAAAAATTGTTGCCATTTTCTTATATTTTGTTAACAGAAAAAATCCCTAAATCTTTTTTTGAAAAAAATGTTAAAATTTATCGTAACACTTTTTTCTCGCTTTTTTCCAGTTTTTAAACCATTATGGTTAGAAATCTGTGTACAGAAGGTCTTTTTCAAGACTTTTTTCGGATTTTCACTTTTGGACATTTATTTTTGTCCATTTTTCAAAACCTAAAATACTTTTTGAAAAAAAATTGTTACTGAAAAATCACCTTGAAAAATATGATAAAAACTGAGACCAACTAGGGTAACAGATTATTTAGATCTAATATTTTCTCTAAAATTAGGTCTAAATAAAAATATAATATAAAATGTCATAATTGGAATGATCATATTTAATCTGAGATTTATAGTTGATTTTATTATTGTTACAAATTTGACGTATAATAGTAATAAATGAATTATAGGTAAGTTTTCTTTCTAAATATTTTTGTTTTGAAGAATAATAATATGGTTTACATTCTAGAATAAAATTATCAATAACAGAGTTAAAAATGCCTTTTTTAAACGCATTATTATTTAAAACATAGCATTTATCACATTTTATGGCAATATCATCTAGTAATTTGATTATCATTAAGTTTGGGATTTGTTTTTTAAATATTTGAGAGACCATTTTATAATACAGAAAGAATATTATAAAATAAACGCGTTTATTTTGTTAGTATAGAAAAGATATTATTGGTGAAAAGAGCTAATTCTATTTCGTCTTCATGTATGTTATGAAAAATTGAAATATATTTACAAATTATTGGAATAATATCATATTTTTGATTCTCATTAATTTTATCAGTTATTTTAACAAAAAGAAAATAATTATCTAAGATGTCCATTACAGAATATCCTTTATCATAAAGGTTATATAATAATTTAATAGCCTGCACAATATTTCCTTGATTTAGGAATGTAGTATAATGATCAAATGTTAAAAAACTAATATTTGTGCAAATATTGGTGGCCAACTCTAAATTGATATGTTCATTTAAAAGTTTGAATTTTTCTATATAATTAATTAATATTTTAGCATTATTATTGCAAACATTTAAAATAAAATTTTCTGCTTCATTATCAATAGAAATCTGTTCAGAAATAATAATATTTTTCATAATAGTATATAAATTTTCTCTTAATAAAGGTTTGATTTTTATAAGAATTAATCTAGATTGGAGGGATTCAATAACCTTTTGAGAATTACTACAAGATGATAAAAAATGAACATTGTGACTATATTTATCAATACAATTTCGGAATACTTGTTGACTTTGTTCGTTAATAATATCAATATCATCAAGAACAATTATTTTTTTTTGCCTTTTACCGAAGAACATGTCTGACAAAAAGTTTTTACATCATTACGATAAAAATTAATACCCTGTTCTTTTAAAGAATTAATATGTAAAATATTATCTTTATAGTGAGAATAATTATATCCCAAATAATATTCTTTAATACAAGCATTTAAAAATGTAGTTTTTCCAGATCCAATATCACCAATGAATAAAATATTTAAATTATTCATATTAATTAATGTTTTTAAAATTTCAATCATTTCTTCGTCGGCTTCAAAATTTTTAAAATATAATGGTTGATATTTATTTAAAAAAAGAGGTGGATCCATTGATTATATTTATTATACGTTAATAACTATTTAAGTTTATCTTAAAATATAATATTATAAAAAATGGATAAATCATTTTATAATATTTTAGAAATTCCAGAAACAGCAACTTCAGACGAAATAAAGAAATCATATAGACGACTTTCAATGATTTATCATCCAGATAAAAATAAAAATAATCCTGATGCAACTGCAAAATTCCAAAAAATTTCGGAAGCTTATGAAACCTTGGGAGATAAAGATAAAAAATCAGAATATGATTTGACACGTAAAAATCCATTTCTAAAAAGTCAATCAATGAATGCAACTTCAGTAGATGAATTATTTTCAAATTTATTTGGTATGAATTTAGGTCAAAATATGCATTTTAATGCTTTTCCATTTGATCCAAGTCATAGTCCAAATATAAGAATATTTCATAATGGAATGCCTGTAAATATTCCTGGTTTTTCACAGAAACCTGAACCTATAGTAAAAACAATAATAGTTCCGATTGATAAAATATTAATGGGCACAACAGTTCCAATTGAATTAGAGAGATGGATTATTCAAGATGGAATGAAAATTTTTGAAACAGAAACTTTATATGTTCAAGTTCCTAAGGGTATTGATGAGGGAGAATTAATTATATTAAAGGAAAAGGGAAATATTTTTAAAGAAGATGTCAAAGGTGATGTAAAAATATTTATAAAAATAGAAAATGAAACTGATTTTAAGCGAATAGGTTTAGATTTATTATTAGAAAAAAAAATATCAGTTAAAGAAGCATTATGTGGATTTTCATTTGAATTGAAATATATAACAGGGAGAAAATATACGATAACAAATAATTCAGGAAGTATAATTAATAATGGATATAAAAAAATAATCCCAAATATGGGATTTTCGCGGGATCATCATATAGGAAATTTAGTTATAATTTTCAATGTTATATTTCCAGAAAAATTATCAATTGAAATAGTAGATAAATTAAAAGAAATTGATTTTTAATAAATTTCATATTAGAAACTAAGATTAATATATTTATATAATGAAAATAATAAATATATTTTTCATTTTTTTTTTATTTAGGATGGAATTTGTTAGTTGTTTTGAACAAAGAGTCAATTTAAATCAAATTATTAATTTCCAGCCTCCTAGAAGATATCAAATAACTAGGCCAGATTATATTGAAAAAATACGTCGTTTGAATTCAAAGAATATAACAATTCAAAATAACAGTATTTTAGGTTTAGATAATGATTTAGATAAAGAGAATCAAACAATTTTTCAACAAATGAATTTACCAATGCCAACTTTAAGAATAAATTTAAGTAAGGGAGGTTATCTTGAAGCCTTAGGAATAATACCAATTGATAATGATAATGATAATGATAATGATAATGGAAAAACAGGTGATTTTGAAGACAATGATGAAACGAATAGAAGAATATATGTAGAAAGAGAAAATACGAAATCCAAGAATTTTGAAGTAATAAAGAATTATCATGTAAATTTTACAGATGTAGGAGGTTATGATAGTGTTAAAGGAGAATTAGAGCAATGCGTAGATATATTAAAAAATTATAAAAAATATTCAAAATATAATGTTAGAATTCCGAAAGGTTTAATATTGGAAGGTCCTCCTGGAACAGGTAAAACGCTAATTGCAAAAGCATTAGCAGGTGAAGCAAAATGTGGTTTTATTCCAGTTTCAGGGTCAGATTTTCAGGAAAAATATGTGGGAGTGGGTCCAACCCGAATTAAAGAATTATTTGCTTTGGCAAAGAAAAATATCCCATGCATAATATTTATAGACGAAATTGATGCGGTAGGAAGAAAGCGTTCAACTGATGGCGAGAGTTCTTCAAATGAAAGAGATAATACATTAAATGCGTTGTTAGTTGAAATGGATGGTTTTAAAAATAATACAGGAGTATTTATAGTAGCAGCAACAAATAGAATAGATTTGTTAGATAATGCTTTAACAAGACCAGGAAGAATAGATAAAAAAATCTATATAGGGTTACCTGATACTAAGACAAGATCAAAAATAATAGATATTCATATAAGAGGAAAGCCATATTGTGAGTCAATAAATAAAACAGATTTAGTAGAAATAACAGAGGGTTTATCAGGAGCCCAAATAGAAAATATTTTAAATGAAGCAATGTTAAATGCGTTAAGAATGAATAATACGCAATTTTGTTATAAAGATTTTGATTTAGTGATGAATAAGATGATGGCAGGGTGGCAGCCAGTGGAACATGAATTTACTTCCGATATAATAGATCATATTGCAATTCATGAAATGGGACATGCTATAGTAGGTTTTTTATCAAAATATCACTCAAAGATGTCAAAAGTGGTGATAAATTTATCTTCTCCAAAGAGTCCAGGTTATACAGTATTTAAATCGTCACCAAGTTCATTATATAAGAGAGAGGCATTATTTGAGCATTTGATGATTCTATTATCGGGAAGAATAGCAGAAGAGGTATTTTATAATGTTAGTGTAACAACTGGAGCGATCAATGATTTTGAAGAGGCATTAAAATTGGCAGAAAAAATGATAGTGTATTATGGAATGGGTTCAAGTATAATTTTTCCAAGAAATTCTGAAAAATATAAAGAATTAATAGATAATGAAGTGCAAAAATTAATTAATAGTGCATATCATTACGCAGAAATAATAATATTGGAATGTAAGGATTTGATTTTTGAGACAGCAGAAATATTGAAAAGGGATAAAATATTAAAGGCCGAAAAGATAAATGATATAATAAAAGAGAAGTATAATCATATTTCGGAGTTTAAGAAAAATATAGAGTAAAAAAATTAATATTGGGATTATGATTTATAAAAAAAAGTATTTATAAAAATTTAATAAATTTATATAAATAATATATACTTTTTATATATTATATGTCAGCACCGACAGGAAATATTCGTGGTCAAAGAACACAATCTTCAACTAGTGGATTCAAAACAATTGGTTCATCAATTGTGTAAGGAAATAATAGTGGAGCATTTAAAAGAATATTTGTTAGTGCCTTAGAAAATACTAATGGAAATTATGATTTAGCATTCACAAAAGCACTAGGAATACCTAAAAATTATTACAATAATTCAAGTAAATCTATTTATTATCAACAACCTTCGCTTTCGGGCAAAACTAGACAAGTTGGAACAGATATAATTGCTAATACATTGACCCAGGTTTATCAAAGAGCAAATGTAAAGGAATCCGATTGCATAACCATAAGTAATCCAACTTATTTATATAATTATCCTACTTTTTTTTATGCTTCAAATAATATTCCAGGTTTATATTTTGGTAGTTTAAGTTCTGAATTTTCAATTAATCTTAATACATATTTAATTATACAAAATAATGAAATATTACAAATAGATGCTTCAGATAATTCCCAAAAGACATATAGTTTCGGCAAGTTTATAGTTGTGGTTAATAATGGGGGACAAATTACTTTAAAAGTTAATAATAATACTGAATATGGAGGAATATATGTTATAAGTCCAAATTCTCCAACTAGTGAGGGAGTAACTAAATATATTAATTCTTCTAACATATCAACTTATAGTAATATAATAAATAGATTTTTTCCAAGTGGATTTTACTTTAACCCTAATGTATGTTCTACATAGTAAAATAAAAAAACTGATAATAATAATAGAATCAAACATAAAACATAAAACTTTCCAAATAGTGTTTAAGTAGTTTAAAAATGAAAAGATTTATTTTCCTGAGATAATATATAATGCCTAGTTTTAGTTTATCAGGTTCGGGAGGTCGTTCCTCTGGTGTAAATTATGCCACAGCTTCCATGTTTGATCGTATTCGTGCAGCCACAAATAATCAAGACTATAGAAATGCAAGACTTGCAGGTTTAGCTTTAGCTGTTTCTTATCAGGCAGTAACTGGTGCGTCAGGAGGATCATTAAAAAGAATTCCAAATTATGGTAGATATATGTAAAAAAATTTTATTATATTTATAAGTTTTTTTCTTCTTTAATATTACAATGGGAACTGGCTCAGGCGTTAGTGGATTAAATTCAAGAATTTTTACAAATTCTTATGCATATAGAAGTATGTTAACTACTGTTCCCACTCGTGGTGGCGGATCGTTTGCTGGGTTTAGTAAGCCAATGTATTCTAGACAAACCTATATGACATTGGCAAATTGCGGACCAGCTGCAGATGCACGTGTTCTAAGATTTAATAACTCAATTGGTAAACAAATTGGATTTATTCCTCCATCAAATATTTTTCAATTATAGAAAAATAGAAGGTTATAAAAAAGATTATATAATATTTAATATATATTATATAATATGCGAGGTCGTAAATCATATAATATTAGAAATATTGAAGCACATATTCACAATATTCACCAGGTTCAAGAACCAATCTTTAGACCCATTGCTGAACCATCTTTTTTACTAAATAGACAGCTAATATTTAATAATCAAGTAAATCACAAAAATCACAATAATCACAATAATCATTTAAATAATGATTCACAAATAATGAATGAATATATAAATGCTAAATATGGTGTATCAAGATACGCGTCAAATCAAGTATCCGGTAAAATGTTCAAAAAAATATAATAATACTTTTTTTTAAAATATCAATTATTATTAATTTGTCAAGAGGAAATATTCGTGGTCAAAAAACACAATCATCAACCAGGGTTACAAAACTTTAGGGTCTTCAATTGCTTTAGGGAATAATAGTGGCTGCTTTAAACGCATTTACGTCAATGCCTACCAAAGATATAATGGAAATTCACAATTAGCTCATATGACAACTTTAGGAATTCCATATGGACTTTATAGAAATCCCAATCCAAATTCAAATACTCCACAAGGAAAACAACATCCAATTATATCTAATAATAGATATTATTCCTTCAAGAAATTCTAACTCTATTACAGTTAAATCAGGAAAAATTGGTAAAAGTGAAAAATCAGCAACTGCATTTTGTAATAATTATGAATGCAATTGTTGTGACACAGAAGCATGTCTTATGATAAGTGTTGTGTTTCAAGTTCACCATATTATTGTTGCAATTGTTCTACATAATATTTTTACAACAACATTTCCCTTATAGTTGGTGTTTTATTAGGATCTACACTTTTATCTATGGAAAACCCAGGTGTGAAATAAAATGCTGCATCCTGATAGACAGATAAATTTGATCCTGGATTATTATATTGAGATACTCTAATTTGATTTTGACCGAGCTGAGTTAAAAATCTGCCACATAATTGATTATTGTTACATGAAGTGGCATGAATCATTTTAGCACGTCTAGTGGCAACTGAAGAACCTCCTACACCAGATCCTGGTGTATATTTATTCCAAAGTTCAGTAGGACGATTACAAATTATAGTGCCTCCGGGTGTAAATTGTGTGCTTCTTCTGGCACCAACACCAACATTTTTTTTAAATAAGAAACCAGGAAAAGTTGTTCCTCCGAACCAAAATTGGCCATAACTATTTGATCCAGTTCTAAAACTTGTCATTTTATATTATACTAGATTAAAAAAGTATAAATCATAATATAAATATAAAAAGACAAGTTTTTTTATTTATCAAATACTATTTTTTTAATAACTATGTTTATATAGATGGAAATTGATATTGTTTTTACATATGTAGATTGTGAAGATAAAAAATGGTTAATGCAAAAAAATGAAGATTTAGAGCAACCTCAAATATTAAATAATCAATTTAATTCAAATTTAGATGAAATTAAATTTGCAGTATTGTCAATAGAAAAATATTTCAAAAATGGGTATAGAAATATTTATTTTGTAACTAATAATGGTAAATTACCAAAATGTATCAATTCACAACCTAATTTTTTTTCAATTTTATACTCCGATTTAGTTGGTAGTAGAACATATAATTCTATTACAATTGAAAGTTATTTACATAAAATAGATGGTTTATCAGAATATTATTTATATTTTAATGATGATTGTCTATTAGGAAATTATTTAAATATTTCAGATTTTATTGATACATCTGGAAAATTAATTTATTATCAAGAATCTAATCCTATTGTTCGTTTAGTTAGTAAATTTCATTTAATTACGAATTTATTTAATTTGGGAGATGGAGGTATAAATAAAGCACGAATAAAATTATATGAAAAATTAAATCTCAATCCTTTTCCTCAACCTTTAGCCCATAGTCCAAAGATATTTAAAAAATCAATGGTGGAAGAATTTTGCAAAATTTTTGAAAAAGAAATAGAAACTCAAAGACAACTACTTTTTCGTTCAGAAAATGATTTTCCATTTATTGACGCCTTTTGTTTTTATTATTTAAAAAAAAATAAAATAATATACTCAAATAAATATAAAACATTAATATTATGTCAATTTGATAATAGTTTAATAAGTGAATTATATAATGAAAATATCACTGATGAAAAATTTATTTGTATAGAAGATTTTAGAAAAGGATATGATGTTGATAATGTAGTATTAAAAATTATTTCGGATTATTTCTTTCCATGAGTAAAAAAATGATTTTTTCCGCATTTTTTTTTAAAGGTGGATATTTATGTAATTTTCCTAGTAGGAATATCAGCAGCTACAATGTAAATAGAATTTTCAGTAATAATAATATAATCAGTGCCAGATTTGTAAAATTTAGATACAGGAGAAGTATATTCTTCAGCAGACTTAACTAACAGTTTTTCGCCAGTTTCTCTAACACCAATAAGAGATTTTTTATCAAGAGAATCAGTGCAATAATCTAACATTATTGGTTTATCATCAACTATAGCTAACTTGGCAGCATGTTCAAGGGTAGTTTGGCATGGTAAACGATAATTAGAATTATTTGCACTTACAGATGGTGAGGAGGAAAGCAGAGGTTTTTGTTCAGAAGATGACATTTATATAAAAATTGGATTTAAAGTCTTTAAATAGTTATTATTAAAAAGTATTTTAATAATAAATATAATTATTTATTAAATATACATATTTTAATAAATGAAAGATAATAATAATAATAATCTAAAATCAAATATTATAATAAAAAATACAAGTTGTCTATTAAATAATCCAATAAATTATAAAGATAACATTGAAAATTCATTAGAAGATATTTTAAATCATTTTATAGAAACAATAATAGAATATATAAGGTTTATTTCAGATAAAATAACAATGAAAAATGAGATATATTATAAATTTATTTTTGAAAGAGGTTTAGAAACTTTAATAAATGTTTTTTCAATAATTTTTTGTTATACAAAAAATCTAGAACTTACGATTTATTATATGAAAAAATCATATTATTTTTATGTTGAATTTATAGAACAAATATCCGATAATAATATAACTTTTTTACAATTAAGTTCTAGAGATGCGATAATGTTTGTTTATAAAAAGACAATTTTTGAATTAAATAATGAATATATTAAAAATTTAAACAGTGTTAATGATAAAAATATGTTTGAAATAATTGATTCAAGTAAATCTATTTATAAACAGATGGTATTATTTTTAATTAATAATAAAGATTACAATTATGATAAAAAAATAGATTTTTTTAATGATAAGTGTAATTATATAATTAATATAAAAAAGTTGTTAAATAAAAATAAAATAAAAAAAAAAACAATGGATGTAATAAATAAATTTGTTAGTATAATAACATGTGATAAAAATATAAGAATTTTGGATTTTTTTAAATTATTAGAAGAATTCATTAAAAAAATAATTTATAAAAAAAAAATGAATGAAATAAAGATACAAAATAATTTGAATAATCTAAAAATAAATGAATTTCTTTGTAATAATGAATTTGATAAATTAATGGAATGGGTATTTTTATAGATCTAAAAATATTTACATTTAATACACCATCTAAAATATTTTTTTAGTTCTACATTTTGGAACTATAATTTCTTCTTTATCAATTAATTTTTGAACAATAATATTAACAGTCTTCTTTCTATTTTTTTTCTTTTTGTCCTTTAATAGTATATCTTCATTTGTAATTAACCTTTGACAAATATGTTTAAATTCTGTTTTAAGAAGATTTTTAAGAAATTTATAAATTTCTTTAAGAACATATTCATCACACATTCCAACAATTAAAACGCTACCTGTTCTAAAAATCATAAATGAAACAGGAGTAATTTTTGTATATATTTCTTTATTTTCTGCTGAAATTTGCATTCCATTTTGAATATCTAAATCATTATTATAATAAAATTTACATTGAATACCTGGGTAAGAACATGGATCATAAATAGATTGAATATTATATTTATTTCTTAAAATATCAAATAATATTTCTCTGTTAATATAGAAACCGCAATTAAAATTAGAATTAATTAAAACAGTATCACTAGTTTGCTTATAAGTTAAATTATAATTATGCAATGGTTGTAAAATGTTTATAATATTTTCCAATACCTTATCAAACATTTCATCGCTTTGGAGACCTGGTATCTCTATTTTTCCAGTATTAAAAACTTTAATATGAAATTCTCTGAATACTTTTTCAAATTTTATACGTATTATCATGACAAAACAATTATAAAATGCTTGCTTCTTTTTAGCACGATAACTCATAATATCTTTTTTTGATATACCAATTGTTATTTTTCTTATATCTTTAAATTTAATACGTCCATTAGGGTTATCAATGTGAGACATAACATTTTCTTCAAAATACGATTCTTTTTGTAATCTCTCTTGAATTTCTGCTAATTCCTCTGGACTTTTGGAATTTAATTTAATTTGTTTTTTAATTACACCATTTTGAGGTAGATAATAAGGAATAATAGGAATATTCCAAAATATACTTAGATCAATAGGGTTTTCAAGATAAGCAATTTTTGATTTTGTAGAAATATAAATTTCTGTGGGTTCAGGAATTTCTAAAAATTCATTTGATTTTAAACCCAAAGATTGTTCATCATAAATATTTTTAAATTCATTATTGTCATCATCGTCGTCAACATTATCATTATCATTATCAAAATCATTATTAGAATTTTCATCATTATAGTTATTTGTTAGAAAATTACTCCATTCATCATCTATGTTTTGTGCCATTAAATATACAGATATCTTTATCTTTAAATTCTTTAAATTATTTTATTTCAATTATTTTTTTAAATATTTTAACTTAAAGAATATAAAATAACAGCATTTTCAGTCTAAACACAAAAATATAAAAATATACAAATTTTGACATGTTATTAAATAACAAAAAAATATTTTTTTTCTTTTGTTATATAATATATGGAAAATTCTACAAAAATTATTCATGAAAGGACAAAACATATTCCTATTCAAAAAAAAAGCCCTACATATATGAAAGACGAATATGGCTTAAAACAATATCCTATAGATCCCTCACAAAGTTCTCCTCCGAATAATTTCTATAATAAATTGCAATTAAGGATAAATTATTACGATTCATTTATGAACTCTGATAAACGCACTAAAGAGTAAATAACGAAATAGTTATTATTACAATCCTCAAAATGCATGATATTTTCAATAAAGTTTAAATATTTAGGAGTTATTACATATTCATAATTGCGAATCATATAATTCAAAAAATCTTTAATTATATTTTTTTTATCAATATTGTATTTAGAACTGGTTTTATTAATAAATAAATTTAATAATTGTAAATCTTCTTGATTTTTGATTTTGATATATAAATTATTCCAAACTGAGTCATCAATAATATTAATATCTTCATCTTTGATATTTTGATTTGATTGCATAAAATTAATCATACTTCTAATATCAGATTTATATAATCTTTGAATTAATTTTAAAGATTTTTCATTAAAATTTAGTTTTTCTAAATACGAAATATTTTTTAAAAAGCTAATAATATCATTTTCTGGCAATTGATTAAATCTTAATCTTAAAAATTCATTTTGTAAACCTTCGTCAATTCTGCTAATATAATTACATATTAAACAAAATCTTACAGAATTAGAATAATTTTGTAGGAGATATCTTAGTGCTTGTTGGGCATTTTTAGTCATATAATCAACTTCATCTAAGATAACAAATTTCATGCCTTTAATAAATAATGTTTTAGAATTAACAAACTGACTGATTTGACTTCTAATAATATCAATACCTCTTTCGTCAGATGCATTTAATTGAATAATTAATTCCTTATTTTTTTGGTTTAGTTTTTCTTGATAAGCATTTATTAAATTAATTATAGTAGTGGTTTTTCCAGTGCCAGGTGGTCCAAAAAATAAAAGATTAGGAAAATAACCAGTTTCAATAATATTTTTTAGGATTTTCTTATTTTTTGGATCTAAAACAATTTCGTCAAAATCAGTTGGTCTATATTTTTCAACCCATACATTAGATGACATTAATTATTAATTAGTTTATTATCTTTTGTTTAATATTTAATTATCGTGATAATAATAATTAAATATTTGATTTAATATTTTTTCCTATGTTTTTTAACTAATTTCTTAGATTGTTTTTTATTATGATTTTTTTTAGCCGATTTTTTATATTGTTTTTTAGTGGATTTTTTATTAGATTTTTTACGTCTATTTCCACCTAATTCTTGAGAAAAAGATGAACTACTATTTACTTTCCGTTGTTTCTTATTAGGTTGTTCTTCTTCTTCTTCTTCTTCATCTTCTAGAGATCTTTTTTCTTGTCTAGGTGAATTAGTAGATGAAGTTATAAAAGGCCGAGGATAAGTGATAATTTGCCCAGGGTTATTTGGATTATATTCTGACAATGGAGTAGGTAAAGACATATTTTTAGGATTTAAACTAATCCTTTCATCATCAGAGTCATTTTCATCCCAATTTTGAGAAGTATCCGGTAAAGCAATAGTTGGATTGGAAATTCGGGCTTCTACTTGTGTATTTACCATACTACGTAAATCACGGGATGCAGGAATTCCCTCTTGAAAAAGATTAATAGAGGCTTCAACAGGTGCTTTACAAAATTGATTAGTAAATTTAATATCGGGATGATCTTTAAAGTATGGTTCTAATATAGGCTTATAAAAAGGTAAATCTAAACAAATTAGATTAATATAATCATGAGTAAGTGTGCTATCAGGTGATTTATCTAAATAATAACCAAGTAATTCCACTAAAAGAAGCATTTGTTTATATTGTCCATTAGCTTCAAGTTGAAATACGGTTCTATCTACTTGTATTTCTTTATCTTTTTCAAATAAATAATCCAATGCATTTTTACCTTGTTCGTCAAAATTTTCAATATTTAGATCCTTTATAGATTTAAATGGATTTTCTTCACAATAACCAATAAGGAACGCAGCGAAATAAAACCAATCATGTTTAATTGAGTATATAAGGGCGGTTTCGCCGTCATTATTATAATGTCCCAAATCAAACAAGACACCATATTTTTTAACAACCTGTAAACATAATTGTTTAATTTGATGAATACAACATTCTAATAAAATGTTATTTCCTTCATCTGTTGCTAAATTAAAAATAGAATTATTAGCAGGATCTCTATATAGAGAAAAATCTTTAATTTCATTATTAATTTGTAATAATTTATTTCTAGTGTTATCATAATTTCTTATATGATGTATAATTTGATTAAAATATATTCTAATTGCCATACTAGAAGTATTTACAGTCGTCATTTTGTTTTATATTATATAAATAAATAAAATTGATTTAAATAATATAATTATAATTTATGTTAAAAACAATTATGAGCGATAATAAAAAAACAGCTTATTTGGAATTAATATTAGGGCCGATGTTTTCGGGTAAAACAAGTAGATTAGTAGAAATATATAAACAATGTAATTTTTGTAATATTTCAGTTCAAACAATCAATCATTCAATAGATTTAAGATATGATGAAGAATTAATGTCAACCCATGATAAAATAAAAATACCTTGTATAAAAACGAATAAAATATCAGAAATATGGAATAATAATTTAGAAGAAAATAAATTAAGGAATGCAGATGTTATTTTAATAAATGAAGGTCAGTTTTTTGAAGATTTATATGATAATGTATTAGATATGTTAAAAAATGGAAAAAAAGTTTATATTTGTGGATTAGATGGGGATTTTGAGCGAAAGAAATTTGGTCAAATTTTGGATTTAATTCCTATATGTGATAAAGTAAATAAACTAACATCTTTATGTGGTATTTGTAAAAATGGTATTCCAGGAATATTTTCAAAAAGAATTACGTCTGAAAAGCAGCAAACTGTAGTTGGTTCGGAAAATTACATTCCTGTTTGTAGGGAATGTTATGAAAAATAGTGAATATATTATTTACAATAATTTGTCTTTAAATAGTTTTTACACCTTTTCACATTTAAAACGCCGATTTTATATAATAAAATGAATAACTTCATCATTTCTAAGTTTAATTTTTAATTCCATACTATAATTTTTAATTTGTATAATATTAATTATCTCCTTTAATGTTCTTCTTGCGTCAGCACCTTGAATTGATATACCTAAATTAGTATAATATTCAAACCCCCTATCATATATTTCTTGTTGTGAAATATTTAAAATTGTGTTTTGTAATATTGTTTCCATATCTATAGTAGAATATAAATAAATGAGTATTTTTTTATATTTTTTGATATCATTATTTATATTATTAATTTTACATTCTAATATACTGCTTCCTCGTAAGTTTTTTTGAAATAATGTCGCCTCATTAACAAACGGGATTATTCTCGTAAGAACAAGATTTCCATTTATTATTTGCTGTGTATATTCTTGAATATTTTGAATAGTGATTGTGTTATCCATTTTATTTTTAATTTACACTTCAATATTTTAATTATTTTTATTTCAATTTTTTTTATAAAAATAATCGGCGTTTTAAATGTGAAAAGGTGTAAAGTAAAGTTAATTTATTATGCCTGTTTTTTATTATTCTTTGGAACATATTTTTTTATTTTATATGTATAATTATATATGGAAAATAATAATAAAAAAATATATATTTTATATGGATCTGCTACAGGAAATGGTGAAAGTATTGCAAAAATATTAGTAGAAAATATTCGTGAAGATTTGAAATGTGAAGTTTATTGTAATACATTAAATTCAATAAAAAATGATATTTCTGAATTAAATAATATTTGTAGATTATTGATTATAATATGTTCAACAACAGGAAATGGCGATGCTCCCGAAAATGCTAATATTTTTTGGAATATAGTTAAAAAGCGATCTTTATCAAAAACAATATTAAATAATATCCCTTTTATCGTATTAGGATTAGGTGATACAAATTATGACAAATTTTGTTATATGGGAAAATCAATTGATAAACGATTAAAAGAAATAGGTGGGAAACAATATTTAGAGTTAGAATGTGCTGATGAATCTAATAATTTTGAAGAAATAATAGAAAAGGTGCTTTTTGTTATAAAAAATATGCTTTTGTAAAAAATCACAATATACAGAAAAAGCAATTGTTTATAAAAATTGGCGTTTGAAATATAAAAATAAAGTATATTTTAAAACAATTTAAATTAATCTTGAACAATACATATAATAACTACTATGGGACCAAAACCTGTAAAAAACGAAATAACTTCTAATTCTATTACTACCGCTCCACTTAAAAAAAGAGGTAGGAAATCTAAAAAAGAATTATTAGCTTCTTTAAATATGGATTCAATTATTAAAGAAAAAAGCGTAAATTTATGTGTTAAAGAAATTGATTCTAATGAAGATCAATTAGAAACTGATAATATTTATACAAGTATTTTGGATAATAATGCATTGGAAGAAGAAGAAACAAATATTGTTACTAACAATAATAATACCGAGGATGTAAAACCACAATTAAAAAAAAGAGGACGTAAACCAAAAGGGGGAAAAATTATTCAACAATTAGTTTCAAATGAACAAGAAAAAGAAAATAAACCAAATGTTATTTTACATTTAAAATGTTCAATGAAAGAACTCAATCCAATTACATATCAAAATGAAAATTTTTTAGTAGAATCATTTAGTTTTTCAGGAGCTAAAAATGATTTAAATTATGAAATAATTGGATCTGAAAATATCAATAATAATAGTTTTTATAATAATGATAAATCTACTTCTAATATCAATAATTTAGAAAATGATTATCAGGATGATGAGGAAGAAGTTTATTGTAAAGATTCAAGCAAAGAATTGTGGAAAAAATTAAAACAACTAGAACATAATTTACATATTAATAATGTTAATAATAAAAGATCTGCTTGTTTTTGGGATACATGTGATTTTGAAAATCCACCAATTTATATTCCAAAACATTTTATTAACGGTTCTTATCATGTTTATGGTTGTTTTTGTAGTCCAGAATGTGGTGTTGCATATTTAATGAATGAAAACATAGATAGTTCTACAAAATTTGAAAGATATCATTTATTTAATCATATTTATAGTAAAATTTATGAATATAATAAAAATATAAAACCTGCACCTAATCCATTTTATATGCTGGATAAATATTACGGAAATTTATCAATTCAGGATTATAGATCATTGTTAAGAAATGAAAGATTATTTCTTATTGTTGATAAACCATTAACTAGAATATTACCTGAACTTCATGAAGATAATGATGACTTTATTTTAAATAATAAAATTATTCCTTCTAATAATTATCAAGTTAAAGCAAGATTGCAAAGAAAAAAACAAAACAAAAATTCTATTCTTAATGAAAAGTTTGGTATTTCTAATCATACTTTATCAGAATAAAATATGTTGCATTTCTCTATCTACATGCAAAATATAATATTATTTTAATTTTTAATTTTTAAACGTTCTCTTTCTTCAGATTCCTGAAAATTATTTATTACTTCGTCTATTTTAATTGGATTCTTTTCTCTATATTCTCTCATTGTATTATCCAATTTAAATCTAATTTGTTTGTAAATTTCTTGATTAATTGATTTAATTTTGCAATTTTTTTTTTCTGGGATACCCATATAATCCTTTAAAACTCTCATATAATCACAATTAAATAATTAGCTTTTCAATTGCTTCTTCTTTAGTATAATTTGTTTGCGACATTACTTTTTCTACATGCAGTTCCAAGTCGTCATTATTAAAAAACTTTATTCCGTCCTCCATATATAAACTACAATAAATATTTTTTAAATCATATTAAACGAATTACAATATAGTATAATATCCATAAATAATGTCTAGTTTAAATAATATTGAAAAATTAATTCAAATGGCTACAATTGATCATATGTATGATATGTTAAAGAAAATTAAAAATGACATTAATATTAATAATTCTTCTCAATTTGATGATAATATCTTTTTTGAAAAAGAAAAGGATTTTTCTTACACATTTGATAAAAGTGGATTGAAAGATATTTATGATAGTATATCAGTATTAGAAAATAAAAATGCGAACTTATTAATTCTCTTAGAACAATTAAATTCTAAAATATTTGATCTTGAAAAAGAAATACAAAATTTAAAAAATGTAAATGTAAATACTGTAGAATCTAATATTATTCCTATTTGTAATGACACTCATGATAATAATGCAAATTTAGAAATTTCTACAATAAAGTTGAATATAGAAGAAAATATAAAGTTGAAAATTGAAGAAAAATTAGTAAATTTGGAAAAAAATTATCTTGTTGAATCTAATTTAGAAGAGTCTTTAGAAGAAGTTGAAGAGGAAGAAGAAGAAGTTGAAGAGGAAGAGGAAGAGGAAGAAGTAAATACTGATGATGAAAAAGAAGATGAAGAAGAAGAAGAAGAAGTAAAAACTGATGTTGAAGAAGAAGAAGAGGTTGAGGAGGAAGAAGTAAAAACTGATGTTGAAAAAGAAGAAGAAGAAGTCTTTGAAATTGAAATTGATGACGTGACTTATTTTGCTACAGATGAAGAGAATGGAATATTATATGAAGTTTCTTCAGATGGCGAAGTTGGTAATAAAGTTGGAATTATTAAAAACGGAGAGCCAATCTTTTCTTAATATAATATAAGAATTAATGTTTAATTTATGTGCACCAGCATTAATTTATATAGCATTTTCATTAACACAAGTAATAATTGATACATTTAAGGGTTTATACAATACAGCATTTTTTAAAATAATTATAATGATAATAATTACAATACTTTTAAATGCATTATGTAAATCTGGCATGGGAATAATTTCATGGATTATCGTATTTGTTCCATTTATTTTCATGTCAGTTATAGTTGGAATATTATTATATGTATTTGGTTTAGATCCGGCAACTGGAGAATTAAAATTAAATTGTGATAATTCTTTAAAAGGTGGTAATCTTGTTTTTAGTTCTGTAAATAATGTTCAAAAAAAACAAAATAAAAATCAAAATAATAATAATGTAGAATCTCTTCCAACATATACTTCAGACCCACAATTTCAATAATATTTTTTAAAACCATTTAAAAAAATTACAATTTATTAATTATAATAATATGTATTTTAATATAGCGATATTTTTATATATTTGCATAGAAATATATAAGACATTTTATCCAAATGAATATATTGCTATTTTAAAAATTGCAGAAAAAGATTTAAATAGATTAAAAGCATACTTAGAACCAAAATGTATTTTTTTGGGATATAATATAATTTATTTATATAGTTGCGGTGAAATTTTAATGAATCGTTTTAGAATATATATAAAATTAGCTAGTAATTATATAAAAGATTTTATAAAAAAATTGGATTTGCGGTTATTTGATGAAAATAAAATTATAGTAGATTTTTTTTGTAATGGAGATCTAATCGGAAGTAGTAATTTACTTCAATTAGATGAAACATTACAAAAAAAATATGATTTAATTGTTTATTCAATAAATTCTGAAAATCATGATGATCCTGTAAATAAATTATGCGTTCCAAAATTATTAGAAAATAATAACTATGAGATTTCAAATGTTAATTTTATTTCTTTAAACTTATTATTTAATAAAGAAAATTATATTATTATATTTAAAAATAATAAATTCAATTATTACATAATTAATAATACATTTGATAAATATTTTTTTAAATATTATTTAAAATCTGTTTTGAATATAAATCATATAAATAATGATGATTTTTTATATACAATTGAATTAATTGATTCAGATTGTAATTTTCATAAATTAAATGAAACTCATTCTATAATTTTAAATAAAAATGATTTTTTAATAAAAGAAACAGAAGAAGAATTAGAATTAGAATTAGAAGAAGAATTAGTATTAGAAGAAGAATTAGTATTAGAAGAAGAATTAGAATTAGAATTAGTATTAGAAGAAGAATTAGAATTAGAAGAAGAAAATTATGACAAACTTTATCCAAATTAAAAATTTAATAATAAAATAGTTTAATAAAATAGTTTAATAAAATAATTTAATAAAATAATTTAAAAAAATTGAATTAATATAATTATAATGGATCCCTGTAACACTGATTTAACAATGGAAATTGATTCTCAAAACACAGGTTTTCACAATTTGAATAATAAATGGAATTTATGGGCTCATTTACCTCAGGATCCAGATTGGACAGTTAAAAGTTATAAACGTATTATTCAATTTAATAACGTGGAAGAAACAATTGCTGTTACTGAATCTTTACCAGAAGGTTTAGTAAAAAATTGTATGCTGTTTGTGATGAAAGATGGAATTACTCCTATGTGGGAAGATCATAAGAATAGAAATGGAGGATGCTTCTCTTATAAAGTTTCAAATAAAAATGTCTTTGAAGTATGGCGTGATTTAACCTATGTTCTAACTGGAGAAACCATCAGTAGCAATTCCCAATTTGTTAATTGTGTTACAGGGATAACCATTTCACCAAAAAAAAACTTTTGTATTATAAAAATATGGATGACCAATTGTGATCATCAAAATCCTCATGTTATAACGAATGAATTAAAACATTTGCAACCCCATGGTTGTTTATTTAAAAAACATACACCTGAATTTTAGATTCATTTAAAAATTACTTAAATATTATCAATTAATAAAATATAATGAAATATCCTTTTATTTTATTTTTTCGCGACGATAAATACGATTATATTGATTCTTTAATAAAAGATAACTGTCATAATTTAGAATGCACTATTCATATTATAAATAAAAAAGAAAACTTAAATAAATTTTATAAGCAAATTTATCCATTGTTAGTTGTTTTTTCTCCTATAATTTCTGAATATATTGATATTTTATCATATTTTGATAATAATTATAAGAATAATAACATTTCAAATAGAATTATTCATTTAAAAGAATTTCATTCTATCCAACAATTTAATAGTCTTGTAAATGTAAAATATATTCAAATTTGTAGCTTAGATCGGTGTTTAACAAGACCTATTTTTTCTATCTTTACTACATCATTTAATTCATTTGAAAAAATTATGAGAGCATTTAATAGTTTAAAATCTCAAACTTTGGAAAATTGGGAATGGGTCATTATAGATGATTCTCCTGATGATAAAAACTTTAATTATTTAAAAAATAATTTATCCAATGATTCCAGAATCAGATTATATAAAAGGCATGAAAATAACGGGTATATTGGCAATGTTAAAAATGAATCTATAAGTTTATGTAGAGGAAAATATGTATTAGAATTAGATCATGATGATGAAGTGTTACCATTTGTTTTAGAAGAATCAGCAAATTTATTTGATAAACAATTAGATGTTGGATTCATATACATGGATTTTATTAATATTTATGAAAATGGATCTAATTTTTGTTATGGAGATAATATTTGTAAAGGTTACGGTTCATATTATTGTCAAAAATATAATAATAAATGGGTTTATGTTTATAATACTCCTAATATAAATAATATTACATTAAGTCATTTAGTTTGCTGCCCAAATCATCCTAGAATTTGGAGAAAGGATGTATTATTAAAAATAGGAAATTATTGCGAATATTTACCCATTTGTGATGATTATGAAATCATTTTAAGAACCGCTTTAAATACAAAAATAGCTAAGATAAAAAAAATGGGATATATTCAATATATGAATAATGAAAATAATAATTTTTCTTTAATTCGTAATGCGGAAATTAACCGCATCGGTCCAAATTTTATAAGTCCTTTCTATTATTATATTTTTAATATCCATGATCAAATGAAATATTTAGGAGGGTATGAAGATGAAAAATATTTAAATCAAAGCACTATTATCTGGAAACGTGATAATTATCAACATAAATACACCAATTTAATTATAAATAATGATTATGATAAACAATATTGTATTATAGGACTAGATGGTCTTTTAAAAAATATAGATAATATTAATAATTTATATAAAAATTCTAGAAACGATTTTATTGTTTTAGAAAATAAATGTTCAATAGAATATTTATCCAGTAGATTAGATTCATTTGGCTTTAATAATATGAAGTGTTATACATTAATAGATGAACCAGAAGAAAATTTGATTAAATATTTCAAATTATGTTATATTTCAATCAATAATTATGAGATTATATCATGTAATATTGAAAAATTAAAATATAATTCAAATTTTGATCAAAGACATCAAGTAATTAATTCTTTAACAAACTCCTGGAATAAATATTTAGAAATTGGCGTTGAAAATGGTTACACATTTTCAAATACACATTTTCATTTGAAAGTTGGTATAGATCCTGATCCAAAATATAAACCTAATAATGAAAATGAGGAAATTTTAAAAATGACTTCTGACGAATACTTTAATAAATTAAATTTATACGACGAAAATTCGGATATTATCTCAATAGATTCAGATGATTGTATTGATTTTTTTGATGTTATATTTATAGATGGTATGCATCATTGTGAAAATGTCTTACAAGATTTTAATAATAGTATCAAAATTTTAAATAAAGATGGAATTATTTTTATTGATGATTGCATTCCATTAAATTATGGCGAACAATTAAAAATTCCTAAAAAACATTATTATGAAAATGGTGTTTTAAAATATGGCGAAGAATGGACAGGAGATGTTTGGAAATTTGTTTATTATTTATTAAAAAATTATAGTGATAAAATCAACTTAAAATATTTTAATAATATTAATTATAGAGGCGTAGTTGGAATTCAAATTTCTGAATCTTTTAAAGTAGAAGTTAATATTAGAGAATTAAACAATTATGACTATTTTGCTGAGTTTTCTCATTATCTAGAATTATTGAATAAAAATTATTCTTGTGAAATTATTGAATAAAAATTATTCTTTTAAAATTAATAGTTAAATATTAGATATTAGTTATATTTATTATTTAAATGAATGCAGAAAAAGATGCTACTATTTGTTTGAATATGATAGTTAAAAATGAATCTCATATTATAGAAAAAACACTTAAAAAGTTATGCGAGAAAATTAGTTTTGATTATTGGGTTATATGTGATACTGGATCTACCGATAATACTTGCTCCATTATAACCGATTTTTTCTTTAATAAAGGAATTAAAGGAGAGTTATTTCATGATGAATGGGTTAATTTTGCGCATAATAGAACATTAGCATTGCAGAGAGCTTACAAAAAAACAGATTTACTGTTAGTTTTTGATGCAGATGATGAAATTGTTGGAAATATATTTTTACCAAAAGATGTTAACTTTGACGAATATCATCTAAAATTTGGTTCAGAATTTGGTGTTAATTATACTCGTGTATTATTGATTAATAATAATAAAAAATTTGAATATTTATCCGTTATTCACGAATATATTAGTTGTTTAGAAGGTCCTTCAAAAGCTTGTATTGTAGATGGTAACTATTATGTTGTTTCTGGTAGATCAGGAAGTAGAAGTATGGATCCAGATAAATATATTAAAGATGCAATTATTTTAGAAAAAGCATATGACGAAGCTTTAATAAAAAATGATCAATTGTTTCATAGATATGCATTTTATTGTGCTAATAGTTATAGAGATTGTGGTAAATTTGAAGACGCAATTAAATGGTATAAAATAACATTAAATCATGAAAAACAATGGGCGCAAGAAAAATATACTAGTTGCCTATATATTTTTGATTGTTTAAGTGCATTGAATAGGAAAGAAGAAGGATTTTTTTATTTAGTTAAATCATTTTTATATGATAATGAAAGGGTAGAATGTTTATTTCCATTATTGCAGCATTATTGTTGTGAAAATATGAATAATATTGCTTATAATTATTATTTAAATGTTAAAGATTTTTTTGAAAATAGATATTTAAATAGCAATAATACAAGTAAATTATTTATAATTTCAGATAAATACAATTTTTTTGTTCCATATTATATGATATTAATTGCAGATAAAGTTCAAGATTTTAAATGTGTATTAAAAATGTATGAAATTATTTTTAAAAAAAAACAAAATATGTTTGATGAATGGCATGTAAAAAATTTAATTTATAATCTGCAATTCTTTTTAAAGCATATTCCAGAAGATAATAAAACTTTTATGAATCTTGCTAATGAATATATTTCGTTTTTAAATGATAATGGAATTAATTTTAATAATTTTGATTTTCTTGATAGAGATGAATATAAAAAAGCAGGTCTAAATTTTGAAAAATATATTAGTGTAACAGTAAAATCCCAAAAATTTTCAAAAGAAGAATGTTTTAAATCAAAAAACATTCTTATTTTTAGTGGATTTTTAGATTTTGATTGGAATTATTCTTATATGCAAAATAATGCATTAGGTGGTTCGGAAAAAGCGGTTGCATATTTATCAAAATGTTTTCCAAAAGATTATAATATATTTATAAGTGGAAATGTTAAAGAGGAAACTATTGAAAATATTCAATATATCAATATATTTAAACTTCCAAAACTAATTAATGAAATTCCTTTTCATACATTAATTGTATCAAGATATATCGCTTTTTATGAAATGTTTCCTTCTTGCAGTTTTTATCAATCTTTTATCTGGGCTCATGATATTTTCTTATTATCATATGGCAGCACTCTTTCTGATAGTAAAATTCTTGAAAAATGGAAAAAACATATTAATGGGTGTATATGCTTAACTGATTGGCATAAAAATCAATTTTTGGATAGATATCCTTCTCTAAAAGATAAAATAGAAATAATTAATAACGGTATTGATTTAAATGTTTTTCCGAAAGTTCAAAAAAAAATAAAAAATAAATTTATTTATACATCTAGAGCAGAGCGTGGTTTAGATAATTTATTAAATTTATGGCCTGAAATTTTAGAAAAAATGCCTGATGCTACACTTTTTATTTCATCCTATGGCGAATTTCCATGCAACGAGGGAGAAGTTGTTTTAAAGAATTTTATTGATCAAAATAGTAATTCTATTTTTAATCTAGGTAAACTTAGTATAGATAAATTATATGTTGAAATGAGTTCGGCAGAGTTCTGGCTTTATCCTACGCATTTTCATGAAACATCTTGTATAACTGCATTAGAAATGTTAATGTCAGAAGTAATTTGTATATATTATCCAATTGCAGGTTTAATAAATACTGTAGGAGAATATGGGTTATCTGTAAATAAAGGTGAGGAAATAGATACTCTTATGAGTTTAACTGATGAAAAAAAATTGGAAATAAGGAATAAAGGTAAGGAATATGCATTAAATTGTAGTTGGGAGAATAGATATTCAATGTGGAATAATTTATTATTTGGTAAAGAAAACGGTATTAATTATTGTTTTGTAAATAATGATGATAATGTTAAAAAACATGTAGCTATTTTTAATGGTTTTAATTTTCATTATGAAATGTATGGATTCATCATTGAATATTGTAAAAATAATAATTATTTATTAACAATTTTTACTTCATTTATAAATACATTAGGTTGGTTTGAATTTTATAAAAATCATTTTAAAAATTACGATTTTGAATTGAAAAATAATTATGAATTTGAAGAAATGAAAGATATTTTTGATATAATATTTATTCCTACAGATGATGACTATCAGTTTAAACAAGAATGGATTAATGAAAAATGCATTACAATAAATCATTTAAATAAAATTAGACGTCCAGAAATTAAAAATAATGTAGATATAAGACCTTTTATTCAAAATTCCAAAAATTGGGCTATTCCATGTTTTAATATTCTTGAAGAAAAAGATAAGGAAAATGAATCTAGTGAAGAAATTTACTTATCAATTATAGGAGATTCAAATTGTGGATATAATTATGACACAATAAATAAATTAGCTAGTTCAAGATTTATTAATTTATATATTATTTCTAGAAGCGCTTATAATTTTGATATCACCAAAATTGATAATAATAAATTTAATGTTGTTTTATTAAATAATTTGGATACACAACACATGATAAATATGCTAAGAAAATGCGATTACATTTTTGTAGATAATACAAATAATATTGATCATATAAATGGTGTTTCTATGTGTGGATGTATACCCTTAGCATATTCAACATTGACTCCATTAATAATAAGTAAATATAATAATAACTTATATAATTTCAAAAATGTAATTGAATTTGATATTGATTCAAAAACCCAAATTATTATAGAAAAGGGAATAATTGATAAATATGAATTAGAAAAAGAAAGAAAACAATTTATTTATAAATTTGATACTATAGTTTACAATTTATTAGAAAAAAATAAAATAAATAAAAATTTAATACCAAAAAAAATAATACAAACATGGGAGCATAAAGATTTAAACCCTGACTTTCAAAAAATGGTTGATATTTGGAAAACAAATAATCCTGATTATGAATATTATTTATTTGATAAGGACGAAAGAGAAAAATTTATTTCAGAAAATTTTGATAAAAATATAATTAACACATATAAAGCTATAATCCCTGGTGCCTATAAATCAGATCTTTTTCGCTATTGTTACCTTTATATAAATGGTGGAATTTATATAGATATTGATACTTTATGTATAGGAAAATTAGATGATTTTTTATTATCTAATATAGAATTTCTAGTTCCTATTGATTTAAATATAAACCCTTTGGAAGGTAACCATAATTTAGCATGTGGTTTTATAGCTTCAATACCTAAACATCCTATTCTATTAAATTGTATAAATAAAATTGTATTTCATGTTGAAAATAATATTATTCCACAATCTAAATTAGATTTTACTGGACCAGGATTATTAGGAAGAAGTGTAAATATTTTTTTAAAAAATAATGAAACAATGTCTTTTGTAGGAAAGGAAGGCATTTATAATAATATACATTTTTTAAAATTTGAAAAAATTTCTGAGCACATTAAAGATAGTAGTGGAAATATATTACTCCAAAATAAAAATGGAAATCAAGATATAATATATTTATATAATCAGGAATGTAATAAATTAACAAATTATGTTTCCTGGGTAAATACTAATAATATTATTCAAAATAAAAAAAACATAGCTATTATGGTATATGGTCAATTTAGAACTTATAAAAATAATCTTATAAAAAATATTAATATGTTAAAACCAATTATCAATAACTGTAATGTTCATTTATTTATCTTATCAGATAAATCAAAAAATGGAAATTATTCACAATTTTCTGAAGATCAAATAAAGAATATTTTTTTATCCTATGGCTTTAAAATCCATATTTTTGATTATATAGAAAATTTTGATTTTTCTGAAGAGGAAGACAAATATGTTGAAACTTTTTTCAATAATATTAATGATAGAAGCGGAATTGAAAATGAATTTGTCCCAAAATTAATATATAGAAAAAATATACTAAATAAATTAAAAAATGATTATATTAATTCTAATAATATTGAAATAGATTTAACAATATATTGCAGACTATTTGATGTAATAATTACAAATAATTTGAGTTTTGAAAAAATAGAACACGAAATTAATCATCTATACAATAATGATAATATTGTATTTGGTTCTTCAGATACATTATTTATAGGTTCACAAAAATCTATAAATTATTTATTTGATTTACCTAATGGATATATATATCATAACCAAATTTGGGAAGACCAAAAGTTTTTACAATTTATTTCTAGTATAGATTTAGTTTTATTTCAAACTAGAGCAACTTACTCACCTGAAATCCAGTATATATCTCATATATATTTTAGTTCTCATTTTGATTATAAAAATATTAGAGTAGACTTTAATAACATAGATTCACAAGAAAATAAATATGCTCTTTATAATATTATTTTAGATCCTAAAAGAAAATTATTTACAACAAATTCTTTTATTTTAAAAAAGGATTATATAGAAGAAGTTAATAAACAAATACCATTACAATTTTTAAATTATTTTTCAAAACAAGGTCTTGTAGATTATAATATGGGTATAGGAGTTGAACATTACAAATTATTTTGTTGTATCTCACATCAAATAAAAAATGGAATCATTATTGATATTGGAACCCATCATGGAAACTCTGCAATTTCATTAGGTTATTCTTTAACTAATAAAAATAATAATTTACTTTATTCATTTGATATAAAAGAGTTAATACAATATTCATGTAAAAATTATTTTGAAAAGTATAAACTCAATTATCGTTTGGAAAATATATTTGATGAAAATATTAAAAATAAATATAAACAATTATTACTATCAAGTACAATGATATTCATTGATATTGATCCACATAACGGTCTTTTGGAATATGAAATGTATTTGTGGTTAAAGAATAACAATTACAAAGGTTTTATTTTATATGATGATATATTTATTGAAAAAGGACATGTTGCTAATAATTTTGATAAAACATTTGCTAATATGACTGATTTTTGGAATAAAATACCAGAAAATGAAAAAATTAATTTAACTTCTATTGGTCATTGGTCTGGAACTGGTCTTGTTTGTTTTGATTTCATACAAAATAATTTTATTTTAGATTAATTTTGCAGTTTATAAAAATTATTATATTTTATTAAATGTAATAATTTATCTTTCAGTTGAAAAGAAGAATACTTGAAATAATCTACCATTTTCTTTTGTATCGCCAAAATAATCGCATGACACATGATATCTATTTGCGTCAAATAAAATAAGACGATTGAAAACATTTCCTACTTTATCTACTAGTTCCCATTTTGTTAAATCCTGAGAAAATCTATTTACTTCATCTTGGTTTAATAATATATCTGTATCTTCTTGACTCATTGCACCGTCATTAAATCTATAAAATGCAGTTCCTGATGATAAAGGAGCATCTGGAGTTAAAAATACGATTCCAGCCCAATTATTCCATTTATCTGTATGCATCCAAGATCTATCTTTGGCCAAAGTATATTGAAATGCTCCATTATAAATATCATTTGTATCAGAATCATTATTTGGTAACGGAAAATCAACTATTTTTCCTGCAAATGGCTCAACATATTTTTGAATTACATCTTTTAAATGTTCATTTGCATACGAAACTGTTCTTTGACCAGGATAATTACCTTTTACAGAAAACTCTTGACTCAAAATAAAATTTCTTGTTTCCATAGCATTATTATAAAAATTATCTACAATAATTAGCTTACAGGATGGGCCTTTGCATTTTAGAGATAATTTATTATTTACTTTATTATCTGATTCTATGTAAATATTATTATTAATATTTTTTTCAATTATATTCATAATAACACTTTTTTAAATTATATTTAAATATATATTTTTAATAAATTATTTTATATAATTTTTTTTTAAAATTTATTCAATTTTCAATATAGTTATACGAATCATATAAACATCTGAAGTTCCGGCAAGAACTACAGTTGCATTTCCATTATATGAAGATATTGCAATATCTAATGATAATGGAACTACTTGAACCGCACGACCATGAATCCAAGTAGTTGCAGTGCTAGAACCAGATATTGTATTTGTATCAAGCACTAATGATCCACTTGAACCACTATAAATAGCTAATGATCCAGCTGAACCTAAACTGGTTTCATAATCAATTATATAAGTGCCAGATTGTAATGTGAAAACAGTTCCAACGCCCCCAGCACCAGTGTTTCCTTCAATTAATGAAGGTGCAGAGTTATAAACAGCTGGTAGATCAAATAAAAAAGGCACTCCTGGTGTAACACCAATATTTCCAGTTTGAGTAATTTTAGTATATTCAGCATATGCAATAATACTTGATGATCCAGTAGCTCCTTGAACACCTGTTGCACCTTGAGCTCCAGTTGCTCCTTGCTTACCTTCGGGACCAGTTGCACCTTGAACACCTGTTGCACCTTGAGCTCCAGTTGCGCCTTGAACACCTGTTGCGCCTTGAAGACCAGTTGCTCCTTGCTTACCTTCGGGACCAGTTGATCCCTGTGCTCCAGTTGCTACTTGTTCGCCTTGTGCACCTTGGGCAGCTGGTATAGGAAGAGTCAAACATTCTGGACAATCATTATTATCATTGCAATCATAATTACAGTCTTCAGTTTGTCCACATAAATTATTATTTGATCCAAAAGAATATGCAGGTTGTCCATTTATTGTTTGAACTGTTAAATTAATTACATTTATATTTTCTGCATTTATATTACTCATAATTATTATAAATATATATAATTTAAAATAATTATTTATTTATTTATTATTCTTAAATGTAAAAATATATCTTGTTCCTAAATAGGAAATGGTCTTTGATTTTTAGGAATTGCTTGAGGAATAGGCATAATTACTGGAGCAGTTTTAAATACATTAGCAGTTTTCAAACAAATCAATTCTGGCGTTAAAGGAGGAGCAGGTGAAACTAAATTTGTAGAATTAATACCAAATAAAAAAGATTCAATATCTGCAGGATTATGTGATAATTTAGACCAAGGAAATTGACCAGGATTTAATCCATTACCAGGCAATCTAGTATCAAATGCATAACCATTAGCGCCATTTGTATATAATTGCCAAGCTTCAGATCCAGTATTTTGACGATTATCTAAACAATAATTTCCTGGGGTATTTTTATTGCGGGTAGAAGCCATTTATATATACTTTTAAAAATAAATAATAATTTTATAATTTATAAATTTAATTTAGATAAAAATTCAGATCCAATTTTTAATAATTCGCTTAATAGAATATCATCAATTTTTTCTAAAGTTAATTGTTGACAAATACATTTATGTGTTATATAAAACATATCTTTGCTAAATAGAGATAATAAAATTAAAAAATCTAAATCATGATTATCCTCTATAGAAGTATTATTTTTTATTACTATATTTTTCAATTCAAAAACAACATTTTTGAATTCTGGATTCAAAATCATTTTTCCATAAATAGTTTTATATCCTTCATCTATTTTATCATCTATAATATCTTCTGCATAAAATACAGAACATAATTCATCTCTATAAAGTTTATCACAAATATTTTGTATATCTTCAATATTATATGAATTTTTTTTTGTAAGTTCTTTCTCAATATCTTTATATTTAACTTTAAAATTGGTATTATACATATATTATCAATTTTACATATATTTTTAAGTAGTTAAACTTCTTCTTATATTATTATGGCATTGCTTGACCAGCAGTATGTGCAGTATAAAAATCACGATCTCTTGTTAGTTCACGAGAAGGCACACCACCACGAATCCATCCTTCAGAAGCATCTGATTCAATCATTAAATTACTATTTTGAATATTTTGCTTAACTTCAGGAATTAAAGGAGTTGTGTGATATGCCATATAATTTGTTTCTGATAGACGGGTAACAGTGCGTTTATTAGTTAGAGACTCGCCTTGTTGAATTTGTGATTCCAAAATAGGATCAACAGAACCTCTTCCTAAATAAGGAACTGTCGCAAAAGGTCTTCCAAATAAATCAATTCGGGTTTTAGGATGAGTTTGAATACCACCAATTAAAAGTTGAGAACTTTCATTAATATTTGAACCACACATATCAGAACCCATAGATCCACTATAATTAATACCAGGTTGGGCAGTTGCTAAAGCTCTAGCCGAATTCATAGAGCAATCCTTAGCAAAATAATTTTGAAGAGTATAGTTACAAGCTGATGAATTTTGAATTGAATTTTGATCAAGACAACATTCATCATTGCCAATTCTACTTAAATTATTGAATGTAAAATCCGAGACATAAGCCATTTTATATATAATACTAAAATAATATTTTTTTAAAAACTTAGTTTTCCTAATTAAAAATATTTCTTTCTTTTTGTTTTGAGTTTTCTTTTTCTTTTAATTATACTGCTTTTTTTAGCTTTTTTGCTTCTTTTTTTAAATTTTTTTATGGATCCTCCATCCAAATCCATATTATCAAGATTAAACGAAATTCCTCTTCTAAATTTATTAGGAGAATTATCAAAATGATCATCATTATTTAACCTTTCCCTCCTCCTATTATTTCTTTGAAGTTTAATATCATCGGCTAATTTTTTAAGTTTAGCATCTTCTAGAATTTTCATCATTTTTTCTTTAGAAGTAATTTGGTTTACAAATTTTATACCATTTGTATTACAAATTAATAATTCGGGATGAAAAGTTCCTTGAAATGAAGTAGCCATTTTTGAAATGGCATAACCTTGAAATCCTAATTTACATAAATATTTAGAAAATTCTCTATCACTTTCTGCCTCAGAATCACGTTTTATTTCTAAATTTGAATTTTCAATAAAACCATAATTCTTTTCTAAAATTTTTTTTATATTATCAGGAGCAGCTGAATATAGTATTGATAAATTTGATTGATCGTCTAAAGCTAATAATTTATATGGAGTTATAATTTGGTATTCAAAAATTACTCCATATTCTTTCTCATAAGAAGAAATATATTTAGGGTTCATATTTTTTAATCCAAAAAAGTAAGGAGTATTTTGTTCAAAAGTAATTTCTGGTTTTGAAGAATTAATATATTTACTTGCTTTAAATAATTGAAAGCCAGCAGGAAATAAATAAAAATTTAGACCATTTTCTTGAATTTTATTATTAAAAATATTTTCAGTTTCACTATCCATATATTTTATTGGGAAAATATATTGATATAATATTAATTAAAATATCAATTAAATAAAATAGTTTAAAAATGTTTATAAAAAATGTTACGATTAATAGTATTATATTAAAATATATCTATAATTATCTTTTACACGCATCATTGCACCTTCAGGAGTAGATTCTTTTCCAGAATACATAGATCCATATAAATATTGACCATAAGCTCCTTGGTCATTACAAACTCTTGTATTAGCAGTTGAATAAAAATTCATCATGGAGTTATCTAAATCATAATTATCTTTTAGATCACCATAAAGTTGTTTGTTAGTATTAATGATACCAGGATTCAACATTTGAGTTTGTTTTTTTACAGAACTGTCAATTTCATCATAAACATCAGGATTAAAACTAGGAGCTGCTGATTTTCTATCAGGAGTATCCATAATATCAGTAAGTAATACATTTCCAAAAGGATTCTTCTTAGTAGTAGGATAAAAATCTTTTCGTAAAACAGTTTCCAAAGTAACGGGATTAAAGGTGGTTGTAGACTTATTTAAAGAATCATTATTAGAAAACCCTTCTTTTTTAACTAAAGAACTAACAATTTTATCTTTTCTTAATTTGTAAATCGTAAAAATAATAGCAAGTGTAATTAAACCAATAATAATTAAATTCCAATTTCTAGTAAAAAGAAATCCTAAAATACTCAATAAAATAACTAATCTACTTATAGAATTCAATTTAGCTTCAAATGACATTTGTTGGCAAGGCCATAAATCAAAAATATTATCTTTATTAAAAATTATTGTTGGATCATTTGACCAAAATGGAGTTGACATTATATAATATATATACTTTTAAATATAATATATAAAATTTATTTATTTCTTTCCTTTTTTCTTTTTTTTATTCTCAGTAGAATTGTTAACAGGAGGTTTAGTTCCTCTAGGTGTTTTTTCTACTACTTCTCCAGTGCTAAATATTTTTAAAATTTCTTCTTCAGAAATCGCGGGTCTTGATTTATTTGTATCAAAGCTTTGTTGTTGATCTTTATTTTTTAAATTAGATTCTGCTTTAGATCGCATTCTTTCTTTCATTTTAGCATTTTTCATATTTCTATTTAATTGGGCTTCCATAGCTCCCATATTAATTTTAGCACCTTTTCCTAAACCTGGAATACCCATTTGGGTAAACATTTTTTGCATATCAGCCATTCCTGGCATATCTTTCATTTTATTTAATAATTCCATCCCCTCCTGCATTAATTCTGATTCTTTGATTTCGCCTGATTTTATCTTTTCATCTATTTTGGAACCAATATTTTTGACCATATTCATCATTTTGGCTGGATTCTTCATTAGTTTTTGAAAAACTTCTTTTGCATCACCTTCTCCTTCAATATCTAAATTTAAATCTTCTGCGGTTTCCTCAGCTAATTCCATTGCTAATTTACCTAATTTTCCTCCCATCATTGAATTAATATGATCGTGAAGATGTTCGGCATTTGGCATAGTGAAAGGTTTTTTATCATCGCCTTCAGATTTATCATTAGATTCAGAAAACATATTTTGCATATTTTCCAAAGTTTCTTGTAATTTATTTTTTAATTCATCTTCATTGATAGCTTCAAATAATTTAGCAGTGTCACCAAATTCAGAGCTATTATTGACTGTTCCAATAACAGAAAATAGAATAAGTTGTAAATATTTCCATATAGTATCTTTTGTATTATCACTAATATCACATATCCATAATTGTTTGAATACAATTCCAGGTAAAAATTCGGTATTAATTTCAGATTCTGGATTAAACATTTCTACGTTTTTATACAAAATATCAAAAAATCTTTCTGGAAATGTTCTTAAACAATGTCTAAATACAAATAATGTTTCTTTTTGTTTATTTAATTCTATATTTTCAGATGTGCGACCCCACCATTTTGATATAATACCAGAATATTCAGGAAATGTAATAGAGATATCAGAAATGAAATCATTAATGATTTTGTTAAATTCTGGTGGTGGATTTAATCCTTCAAATGATCTATTTTTATTAGCCATTAATATATTTTATATAAATTATATATTTAAATTGAACTAATGAAAATATATATATTATAATTATTTTTCAATAATAACTTCTTTAGAAATATTTTTCACAATTTTTTCATAATTTTTGTCGGCTTCTTCTTTTGAAGATCCAGACATTGAATTTAAAACAATATCAAAAATTATACTGCTTTTAAAGCCATCGCGCGTTCAAATATTAGATTTTCGCTAATATTTAGGAATAAATCTTCCCGATAAAAATTGATTTAATGTTTATTTATTTAATAGCAGTATAATTTTTTATATTTTTTCTAATATAAAAAAATGAATATTATCAATTACTATACATATCAATTATCTCATTGCTTAAATCACTATTTATAATAGACCATTCAGCATAACAATGTAATAAATTTATTTGTTCTCTAGTAAGATTCACAATTTCAGCAGCATTAGTATATAAAAGCGGATAATTTGGGAAATTTGGAAATGGACCATTTAAATCTGAAAAAGTTTTAGAAATCTCTTCTGGAATCAATGAATTGAAAATTGATGATGGCTGTAATAAAATAACACATAAATCAACATCATAATTTCCTTTTATCCCATATTGGTTATTCTTTAATACTTTTAAAGTTTGTCTAGCATAAGTTGGACCCCCTTTTCTTTTATTATTTAAAAGTTGTGTTTTAAAGTCTTCCCAAGATTCACTAGGAAAAATTTGACGTGCATTTTGATTACTATTTGAAATGAAACCATTACTTTTGCTATCATCATATTTACCAAATAATTGTAGTAAATTTGTATTATAAAAAGTTAAATCGTCTTCAGTAATATTTTGAACATTAATACCATTGACTCCTTCATTATAATATCCCCGATAATCATAATTAAAATCTGTATTAAAACAAATTATTTTCTTTACGTTTCTTGCGACCAAAGGTAATATTGCTAAATTATTAGAAAATGCACCATCTCCAAATAATGATATTTGACTTTGATCTGGCAATTTAGAAGATAATATATTAAAACGAGGAATTAATGAATCCAAAATACCATATTTTGAAAGTCCAAATTTATTTCCTAAACTATATACTAAACCAACAAAGCAAGAAGAACTGGCTCCTATCATATCTTCTAAAGTTAAAATATTAGGTTTCTCTATCTCAACTAATACATCACTGCCTTTAATCAATTGACAATTGCCATTAAATGTAACAAAATTATTTTTATCCTTAAATAAATTTTCTTTATTATTGTCTAATAACTCATTGACAATTTCTCCTATAACTAACGAAGATGCTAAGAATAAATAAAGGAAAGATAAATTTTTATTAATAAATTTAGGCCATTTGCTATTAAATCCCACACTTTCAGTGTAAATACCCCCAATTAAACTATTATCTTCAAGTGATCCTAATATTTGAGGTGTTCCAGAGTATAGAGGTGTAAAAGTTGTTCCGGTAATTCCATTTTGAATTAAGGGTGTATAAAATAATGAAGAATTACAAAGCCAAAAAGGACTTTTTGCTTTTGGCGTAATTGTTTGAATTTTATTTTTTTTATAGATTTTTTCCGATATTTTTTTATTTAATGACACTGGATTACCATCTAAACCATATGGAATTAAAAATTGTTCGCCTATAACATTGATCCAAGCTTTATCTAAATCTCCTCCATTCTCAATATAATCTATTAATTTAAAAAGCAAAAAAAAGTCTAATACTCTTGCTCCCATAAATTCATTGGCCTTATTTCCTTTTGTAAAATTAATCTCCCTTAAAGATTTAGAGGTAATATTTTTTGGCTCAATATATTCTCCTAATAATAAATCGCTATCAAACTTTTCACTTGCAAATAAATATGTTCTGAAAACCATGATCCTCCTGATACACCAGAAATAAATTGTGTTAAATCATATAAACTTGTATTTTTTATATTTAGTTTATGTAACGCACGTAAATATCCTATTCCAGCTGTATATGCTATAGACCCTCCACCGCTAAATGCAAGACCAACGCCATTAGTATTATAAGATCTATCTGTTAAATCATTGTTTAATTCAGGAAATATAAAATTACCATCTTCAGATACAGAATTCCACATTGTGCAATTAATTTTTATCTTTTCAATACATTCCTCTCCCATAATTTAATATAATATAATATAAAAAATTTTAATTGATCATTAATGCTAATTTTGATAGATTCTGAATATATTTCATTGTTTTCGCTTGATTCTCTTCTGACATTTGCTTTACAGGATTTCTTAAACGATCAATTGATTCCATAATTTTATCCGAATTTTCATTTACTGATAAATCATTTGAATAATCTTTATTAATAAAAAAATTAATATCACCCGATTCAATTTGTGATTTATAAGGAGTTACTACATAGTTCACCCAAATTTTTACAATTAACTTTGGATTTGCTTTTCTTATTGCTAAAAGAGCATTTTTAGCAGTTAATATATCAACATCTTCTGGAAATACACTATGAATATCATTTACAAAATCAGAAAAATGATCATTAAATACTTTTAATAAATTTGTTGCCATATTATATTTTAATTTAATTATTAATAATTCTTTAAATGATATTTTTATAAATTATACAAATTATACAAATTATAAAAAATCTAAAAGGTTTCATCAAACTCCAATATTTTATCTAAATATTTTATTGTTTCTTCATATCCTCCAATAAATAGATTATCTTCAAATACCATTGGAAATGTCTTGCAAAGAAACCCTGCTTTTATTTTCATAAAATTTAAAAAATATTCTTTATCTTCTAAAATAAAATCATCACAATCCACAATTGTAAATTTAAAATGTTTTTCTTTTAATAATTTCTTAACCTTGGAACAATTAATACAACCACTCTTACTATAAACAGTAATTTCATTAGGAGCAGGATTAGGAATTTCCATATTTGTAATTTATAATTTATATTTAATAAATAAAATTCATAATTATATTTATTTATAATTTATATTAGACAATTCCTGATCTCTTTTTCTCTGTAAAGATTCTACACTCATTTCTCCATCTTTTAATTTATCACTTTTATACTCATGATCGTCTGTTGGTAAATGCATTGATAAATTCATAGAATCATTCAATGAAACATAACTGTGCATTTGCCTTAAACCTCCATTTCCCTTTACACTAAGTTCATTATCCGATTGATCAAGAAAACTAAAATTATCTGAAACAATTCCTCCCCCAAAACCTCCAAAAGGAGAAAAACCATCTTGAAAATGAACAGGCTCCATATTATTTTTTGTAGCTTGTTTTACAAGATTTTCTGTATTTGGTCTTAAATGTTGGTAAATATCGTCTCCATAAATAACCTTATAATTTTGATTCAATAAAAGTAATGCGGGAACCTTTGTAACATTTTCAGGCATAATAATTTTTTGTTCGTTTTGTAAAATAATATACGTTTTTCCATTATTAGGATCAGTTACTCTTTTATCAATACATATAAAATGTATATCTTTTGCATTCTGAGTTTTAGTTACAGTCTGTAATAATTTTTTACAAGGTTCGCTATAATTACTATAGTATAAGATACTACTCATTTATTTTATAAAAAGCTTTTTAATAACCAAGATTTAACTTATTTATTTAAAATTCAAAAATTATTTATTTTTACTAAAAATATAAATAAAAAAATTGAAATATCATTATTTAATAATATTAAATATATAGTATTATATAGATATAATGTCTTCCAAAATTATTGACTTAAAAGAAGAAGATGATTTATTGTCATTCACTTTATCAGGTGTAGATGTTAGTTATACGAATGGAATTAGGAGAACTATACTAGCTGATATTCCTGTTGTTGTTTTTAAAACAACGCCTTATGAAGAAAATAAATGTAATATACTTGTTAATACTAGTAGATTAAATAATGAGATAATAAAACAACGTCTAAGTTGTATTCCAATTTGTATTAAAGATTTAAATATGAATTTAAAAAATTATTTGTTAGAAATAGATGTTGAAAATAAAACAGATACAGAAATGATTGTAACTACTAAAGATTTCAAAATAAGAGATTTAGTAACCAATACCATTTTGGAAACTAATATTATAAAAAAAATGTTCCCACCATTTATTCCACCCAGCGGAAATAATGAATATTATATTGATTTCTTAAGATTGAGACCAAAAATTTCAGATACAATTCCTGGTGAAAGAATAAAATTAACATGTGAATTTTCTCAAAGTTCAGCTAGAGATGATAATATGTTTAATGTAACAGGAACATGTTCTTACGGATTTACTCCTGATATTGAAAAAATGAATGAACAATTAGAAATTCGTAAACAAAAATGGAAAGATGAAGGTAAAAATGAATCAGAGGTCAAATTTGAAGCAAAGAATTGGAAACTATTAGAAGGATTAAGATATGTTAAAAAAAATAGTTATGATTTTGTAATAAAAACAGTAGGTATTTATGAAAATATTGAAATTATTTTTAAGCAATTGATATAATAATTGAAAAAATGAAATTATTGAATGAAAGTTTAGAAAAAGATGAGATAGATATTCATGCATCTGATAATACTGTAGATAACTGTTATGATGTAATTCTTGAAAATGAAGATTATACTATTGGAAATATTTTGAACTCGGAATTATATACAATATTTTATAACGATTTAAAAATTTTAGATTATATTGGATTTAAGAAAATGCATCCTCATGATAGTGATAGTATTTTGAGATTATCTTTAACAGATAAAACAAAAGGTATATCCACTATAAAAACTATTTTGAAATCATCAGTGGAAGGCAGTATTAAAACATTAGAAGGAATTAAAGGTGGTTTTGATGGATCTAGATAAAAAAGCGTGTAAATTATTTATTTATTTTTTATTTTTTATATAAATTTATTTATATGATAAACTTTGTCATTTTATGCGGAGGTTCAGGAACTAGATTGTGGCCTAATTCAAGAGAAAAATTACCTAAACAATTATTAAAATTAACTAATGAAAACACAATGTTACAAAATACAATTTTAAGAATAAATAAATTAGTAAAAAATATTAATTCTAAAAATAAATTGACTATTATTTGTAATAAAGAACATTGTCATATTATTGAAAAACAAATAAATGAATTGAATTTATTATTTGATTATCAAATTATTAGTGAACCACAAGGACGTGACTCCGCCCCAGCAATATGTATTGCTGCATTATTAGGTGAATTAGATGATAACACATTTATAATGCCATGTGACCATATTTTCAATGATATTGAATTTAATAATAGTTGTATAAAATCATTTGAATACATTGAAAATTCAATTATAACATTTGGTATAAAACCAATTAGAATTGAAACTGGTTATGGATATATAAAAGTTGACGATAATAAAAATACAATTCAATTTGTTGAAAAGCCTAATTATGATATGGCAAAAATTTATTTTGAAGAGGGAACATATCTTTGGAATGGAGGAATTTTTGTATTTAAAAATAAAAATATGATAGATTGTTTTAAAAAATATGCAAATGATATTTATATAAATTGCGTTGAAACATTAAAAAATACAAACTTGGAGAATACAAATATTAAATTATCAGAAATTCCTTTTTTAGACTGCAAATCTATTTCCGTTGATTATGCTATAATGGAAAAATTATGTAATGATACCGAAATTGATATACAAAGAAAAACAATACTTTATAATTCAAGTTGGAATGATATTGGTTCGTATATGGCTTTATATGATGAACTTGAAAAAGATGTTAATAATAATGTTGTTAAAGGAGATGTAATTGTTTTAGATACGAATAATTGTTTTATTAATAGCGAACACTGTCTAACAGCAACAATAGGTTTAAATAATTTAATTATTGTAAATACAGACGATGCACTTTTAATTTGCGATAATAAGAAAACACAAGAAGTAAAAAAAGTTGTTGAAAAATTAAAACAAGCTAAGAGAGAAGAAAGTATTTTACATAAAACGGTATTTAGACCATGGGGATATTATAAAAATGTTGAGGGGAAAGATGAGCATGGTTTTAAAATAAAACGTATTTCTGTTTATCCAGGCGCAAGACTGTCTTTACAGTCACATAATCATCGTAGTGAGCATTGGGTTATTGTGAAAGGGACTGCAAAAGTTCAAATTGATAATAATTTTGTAACAATTAAAAAAGATCAAAGCGTGTATATTCCTGTAAAATCCTTACATAGAATTGAAAACATAGGCGATGATTTATTAGAATTTACTGAGACTCAAATAGGAGATTATCTTGGTGAAGACGATATAGTTAGATATGAAGATGATTTTGGAAGAATATAAACAATTAAAAATAATTAAATAAATATTAATTTTATTATTTTTTTACAACTGCGTTGGAGTAATAAATACATAAGTTACTTCTTCAGTTTTTTTAATAGTGTTGGAGGATCCTGGCCTTGAACTATTAGACATTCTAAATTGTTTATCCATCATTATACATCCATTTTCTTCATGAATTCTTATTACATCATCTAATAAATTGTATTTTTTATCTGTCTTAAAATTTTTAACACTCCAACAGCTAATTTTAACTCGTTTTATTACATTTTTAATGACTGGTTCTAGAAAATTATTTATCCATGAAGTATAATCATTATATTGTAATGACTGATTATTTTCTGAAGAATAAATTTCCAAATTATAATAGGGAGGGCTAGTTAATGCTAAGTCAAATTTAATGTTTTCATCCAATTCTAACAAATATTTTTCTGCAGGTTCATTTATTAGCTGTAACCCTTCTTCTATATTTAATTCTTTACTAATTGAACATAACCCATCATATGTTTTTTTACATGGCTCAAGACCAGTATACAAAATATTGTTTCCTAAACTTTTTGTTCCTAACATTCTTCCTCCCCAACCGGCACACACATCCAATACACTTTTAGCATTAAAATAGGAAACAATATTACGAGCCATTAAAGGACGATACATAGTAACTTTTCCAAGACCATTTGTAAAAGACAATGAACGTATAATTTCAGAAGCATAAGGCGTAGAATGGTTTTTACGATTAAAACGCAATGCTTTTTCTAAATTTTGTTTATTCCATAATGAATAAATAGAGACTCCTTTATAATTTGATACTTCATGAAAATGTTTCATATGTTTACGCATAATTTTCATTCCAACGACGTTTGTTGCTGCAATATTTGTAATATTATTATCAACTTGTTTTTTTTTTAAAGATTCCCAGTCTTTTAAAATATCTTCTTGAGAATAATTTTCATATAAAATACCATGAGTTTCTAATTCAGTCACCAATTTAGGCAATAAAATTTCAAAATCTATATCAGATAATTCCCTTAATGTATTGCGTTTATTGATAATATTATTCATCAACATAATTTTACTTATTAATATTAATGTTTTATTTTTAATATTAAAAAAATCAATTTTATTATAAATTAGTTATCATATAATCACCTTTTATAGTATCAATCATTCTTTTTCTCATATTGAGGTTTAAACAATACATTAATAATTGAGATGGTAGTTCATTAACATAATTAATTACAATACTATTTGTTACAAATTGTTTATTTGGTTTTAAGTCATTAATAAATTTTTCATGAATTTTAAACATATGAGTTTTATATTGATCAGGATATTCATTTAAGGGTTTTTGTTTTTTAATATAACATGAAATATAATTTTTATGTAAATTGTTAGTAAACATATGAACTTGTTCTCTAAAAATTGAAAAGTCAGATTTAAATTCTGGAAAATATTTTAAAAATTCTGGAAGTTTTCCTTCTTTTCTTAAACATAAATATTGATATTGTAAATTTGGTTGATTTCCTTTCAAATGGCGAACTTCTTCATAGGTAGGATTTCTAATTTTAGAACGTTCACCAGTTTTTATATTTTTTAAAACAATACCTTGAATATAATATGGTGTATTAGGAGAAGCGTATTTTTCAATTAATTCGGCATAATTAGTATAAGTGGAAATTTTATATCTTTCAGGAAATTTTATGGTTGTATTGTTGAACCCTCCTTTTCTAACTATATCTAAATCTTGTTCCCAAACTGATATAGAATCATTTTCTTGGACAATTTTATAAACTGATACTAAAAATAATTGTGGTTTATAAAAAGGAGCAACAATTCTATTTTCGGGATGTTGTAATACAAAACTATAACAAAAAGAAGTATTTAATTCAAAAATATTTAAACCATTTAGCAAGCAGGCTTCAACAAACATTTCATTAAATGTTTTTTTGGACCAATTATAAAATTTTGTATCACCTCCAACAGTGTTGCGAGTAGAAATCTCCCATGAAGAATTATAAAATAGATTAATCATAGTTCCTTCTATAAATTCTTCAGCAACAATATTTTGAATAGGATATTGTTTAATAAAATTATCACATGAAATTGATTTAGGAGGTGAAAAACAAATCATTTTATTTTCTTTAAAAATTACAGATCTTAATAGTCCATAAGTTGAAACATAATTACTGAAAAGAAAGTCTTTGGAATATTTTACAATATTGTATTTTTCATTTGATTTAGTAGAATATTCATTTACAGAATAATAATTATTAAACTCATCATTAATTTTACCCGTTTTAATAAAATCAACGAAGCCAGGTATATTAGTTAATTTATACTCTATTATACTCATTAATTATAATTATATTAGATTTCTTTAATATTTATTAAACATGTAATTACAATATAAAAAATAATTTATTAATTTATTATATGAGTCATATATCTTTATTGTTTTTAACATATTCAAATATAATTCATATAAGTGAATTTGAAGATTTATTTGCAAATTGTAATATTTATATACATCCAAAATATCCTGATAAAATTAATGAAGATTTAAAAAAATATATAATATCTACTTTAGTAGAAACAAAATGGAATGACAAAAGTATAGTAACTGCTACGTTAGAGCTATTAAAAGCTGCATATAGTAATGAAAAAAATGATTGGTTTATTTTATGTTCACAAGACATGTATCCTTTAAAAAATTATGAAAATTTGAATACTTATTTATCAAGTCAAAAATATTCTATTTTTGATGTTTTAGATGGATCAATAAATAAAACATCTCAATTCTGGGCATTAACGAGAGACGATGTACAAAAAATTCTTATAAATGAAAATAAATGGGAATCAGTTTTTAAGAGTTTATCAAGAAAAAAAGCAGCAATAGATGAGTTGTTCTTTTTAACACTGCTAAAACAGATTAATAAATCATATAATTATACAAATTCCAAATTTTGTTATGTAAAATGGATAGAAAATATTATAGCGAAACATCCAACGACATTTAATTGTTTATTAGAAGGTGATCAAAAAAATATAGAAGAAAATAATTCTTGTTTTATAAGAAAAACATATGAAACATTTAAAAACAAGGTTTGTTTAAATAGGGAACTAACAATATTGTTAGTTTATGGTTCAGAAAGTATAAAAGATTACACAAAATTTATAAATGATTTTAAAGATAATGCTAATATATTTATTTTAAGTTTATTGGATAATGTATCAAATAATGATTTAACTGAAGTTTGTGATCAAACTTATTATACAGTATGGAATGATGTAGAGAATGCAACAAATATAATTAAAGGACAGTTTAAAGGGGACATAATTGTTATGTCAGAAAAATTTGATGCAAATAATTTGAGAGATTTATTGAAGGACAACAATATAACATCGGAATTTAGCATAAATTTTGATGTTGATAAATTAGCTTTTTTAAAAACAGTGCCTATGCCCTTGGGAGAAGATGCTGAGGCTTTGGCAGAAGATGCTGAGCCCTTGGCAGAAGATGCTGAGCCTTTGGCAGAAAAAAGAGACTCTGAGATTCTATTAAAATTGGGAGATATAATTTTAATAACTGATCCAACAAATGAAATATTGAATGATAACGAATTTTTTATTGATTATATTGATTCTAAGAAAATGAAACTAATAAATACTAACACCTTTGAAAATGTTGTTTTATCTATATCTTCGGATGGTATTATTGGAGATGGAACTATTAAATCTATTATCATTAAAAGTAGTAATCCTGAAAAAGGATATGCTAGACAAAATGATTTATTGGCTGGAACTTGGGTTAATATTTATTTTGAAGGAGAAATTCCAACGGTAATTACTGGAGAAATTACAAATATTGAAGAAGATATGATAGAAATTACAACAACTGATGGTGACACTTTATATATTAATTTTAATTATCAAGGTATTCCTGAAGATTTACCTAATTTAACATTTGAAATAAGACCAGCTATAAAAGCAATTACTTCAGATGAATTAGTCAATGAAGGAGAAGAAGAGGAATTAGGAGAAGAAGATAAAAACTTGATCAAAGAAAAAACCCAAAGATTATTTTTTGATATAAATGATATTGAGTTCGGTGATATAGTAAATGTGGAAGAATATGTAAATATTGATAAAGACAAATATAGATTTAATATTGAATCACAATCAAATGATTTATTAGAAGAATTGATCTCTAATATCCCTAATTCACAAAGAACTAACAAAGTTTTAAATAGTATTCATATAATGATTACGCGTTTTATACAATTACGTGAAATGTCGTCAACATTTGATATAAATAAAAATATTAATGGTATTATTAAAAAGTCAGCACAGGATAAACCATTAGCTGAATATTTATCAGATTTTAAAAATAATTTATATTGGATAATGATGGTAGCTAAGAATATAAAAAAAATTTATCCTTCAAATCAAGGTATAAAACCAGAATATAGAAGATATGATGATTATGAAAATATAAATGAAAATGAAAGTTTATTAGAATTACAAAGTTTATTTAAAAATTATAGAGCTGATCAAAGTGTAGAAGGTCAAAATAAATATTCAAATTTGTATTATTCAGTAGATCCTTATTTAACTCCGTTTTACTCAATAAATAAAGGTGAAGATGTTTTTTCTGGTTCTAATGGAATAATAATTGAGGCAGATGTAAATTCAAATATAAATGCAATTGTTGATAATTTAGGTGATTTGTATTCTACAGTTGTAGCAAAGTCGGAAATGAAAAATAGAAAATTTGTTATCCAGCGATATAATTTAGGACAAGAACGATTACAAGCTACAAATTTAAAAGGATCAAAAATGGTAGCTCATAGAGTGCGTTTAACAAATAATGATCCTATTTCAATTAATTCCATAATAACATTACCTGAACCTACGGTGCGATTTTCAAAAATAAATTTACCTGGTGAAAATTTGTTAGTTAAGGCAAATTTAAATCTTCATTTTTTGAATTATTGGGAATTATTGAAACAAAAAACGAATTTAACTCAAATAGTTGTAGATGGTCTAGATAATGATTTAGAATATGATGATAAAAACTTTGTAGATAATATCAAACAATATTTGTTAGATTTATCAGACTATGAAAAACCTAAAGAACTAACAAATTTAGATATTTATAAGATATTTTTACGCACAATTATTCCAAAAATACGTGTTTTATTTTCATTAGTAAAAAAATATATAAAAGGCAAATTATCTTTAGTTGATGTAGTAAATTATTTAGAACCTTTTTTAATTTATCCAATTGATTTGACATATAAACAATATAATGAAATAAATAAATTTATTTACGAGAAAATTAAGGAATACAATAAAATTTATAAAGAATATAGTATGGCTTTTTCATCAATAAAAATTTTAAATATAAGGTCAAAAAGCGTTGGAAGAAATAATGAATATTTTTCAAATGAATTATTTACTTTATTAGACAATAATTCGGATTATTTAAATCAAGAAAAAAAATTAGTATTTGAGGATTATGGTTTTGATGATCCAAATAAAATTAATATTTCTGGATCAGAATTTTTAAAAAAAATAACAGTTTCTGATTTTGGTAATTTATATAATACAGCCGTTGCTTTATCAAATATTCAATTAATGTATCCTGCTGAATTAAGCTCAATATTTGAAACTGATAAAGATAAGTTAAAGATTATTATAGAGAAAGATGAAACCAAAGATAAATGTTCAACTTATATTATATCAAAAAAATATTATTCAAAAGATGGATTATTAGAAGATAACGATAAACCTATTTACTTTGATAAAGAGTTTGATACAACTAATTATGATTTAATTGATGAAAAATATAAAAAGCAAAGGGAACAGTTATCAACCGACGAGTTTCTTGTATTTTTAACAGATGAATTGATTAATCGTTCAAAAATTAGTGAAATTGCTGCAGAACATATGGCCGAAACATTAATAAATCAAGCAAAGAAAGTAAGAGAAGGTGATTATGCTATTTTGGTAAATTCAATTGGAGATGAATTTCCAGATACTATGGAATATTATGTTAGAAATAATAATATTTGGGTATTAAGTAAAGATATAGATCCAAACTCATTTATTAAAGAAAATGATTTATTGTGTAATTTGGATTACAATTGTATATTTGATACAAAACAAGATAAATGTATAGGTTCAGAAGTTACAAAAGATAATTTAGTAAATAATGCTTTAAAGGAAATAATAAATCAATTTGACAAAAACTACAATATTTCAAAAGAAGAATTAAATTCAAAAATAAAAAAACAATTAGAATATTTTGGAAAATCATTTGATAAACTGCAACAACTGAAACGAAAACAATTTTTCAAATATAATAATCAGCAATATGAAATTGGTTTAAAAATAATAGATGAAATGAAAGATCATGTAGTTTCTCCATATACAAGGCTAAGGGATTTGATTATGGGTCAAAATGATTTTATAAAAAAACAAACAGATATTATTCAATTTGTAACACTCTATTGTCGTGAAGGTGATCCAAATATTCCAAATATACATGATGGTGAAATGGAAAATGAATGGTGGTTATATTGTAAAGAAACTGATACAAAATTACTTCCAAAATTTCATTATATTTTGGCAAATACATTTATTACGAATAATATTCAATATGATAATGTATTAAATGATTTAAAAAGAAAAATAGGTAAACGTTCAGACGATGGCGATGCTTGGGTTGATGAGCATAGTGGAGAAGTAATTTGTTATATTGATTTGGATGTTTCAGAAGGATATAAAGATGGTTTTATAGACAAAACTAGAGATGTTTTGGAAAAAGACGAAGCGGAGATAATTTTAGAGAAGCGACAAGATAAAAAAGACAAGCGGTTAAGTGTGGAAGGCGAATTGGTATCCAATGTAATAAGTGTTCTATCATCAAATATGGGATTAGATATTGAACAATCAAGAGATTTTATAATAAAAGTTGTTACTGAGATGATGAATGATATAAGAATTATTGAAAAGGAGCCGGCTTATAAAAAAAGAGAAGATGAAGCGGCAAAAAAGGGTAAAAAATTACCATCCTACATGACAGTTTATGGTTCAACATTAATTTATTTAACTTTAGGAATGTATTTAGTGGCATTACAGACAAGTATTCCTTCTATAAGAACTAGAAAGACGGCGCCTGGGTGTGTGCGTTCATTTTCAGGATTTCCTTTTGAAGGAGAAGGAGATGATAGTGGATTAAAATATATGGCATGTGTTGCATTAAAAAGTAGAGATTCGTCAACAATGCCTTGGAGCACATTAGCTAAAAATGAAGAAAAAATAGAAACTACATTAAAAACATTTATTATAAGATATATATTACCAAACTCAGAAGTAAATCAGCGTTTTAAGCAAAAAGTTGAATATTTATTATTAAATCCAGAAGAACAAATACCAAAAGAATATGATTTGAATAAATGGACAAATTTTTTGCCTCCATTAAGAAAATTTCATGTAAAAAATTTGGATAATATTACTTCAGCATTTACAGAAGAATTACAAAGTGAATTATATAGTGGTAATCATAAACAATTAGAAAAATTATTGGTAATAGAGTCAAAAATTATTAGTTATTCCTTGGCAATTCAAGAATTAATTCAAAAAATTGTAGACAAAAAGGAATTATTGATGAAATCGTCAGGTCATCCTTTTTATAACAATGCTTGTTGTAACGAAGAAGGCGCAATCAATATGACAGCATTACAATATTTTATATCGGAAGATAATAATATAGCCAATTATAATAACATAGTTTCAAGTTTAACATCATTAGTAAGAGATATAAAAATTCTAACGCAGAGCGCCATAATGTTATCAGAGGTAAATACAAAAAGACTTTCACCAGAAATTACAAATGAAATAAGCGAAGAAACCATATTTTTTGCATTTATATATTTATGTAAATTTCAAAATTCAATACCATTATCAGAAGATTTAGCTGCCATATGTATTGATAAACCAGATTATTTAAAAAAAATGGATACAATTCAAGAAAAAATAGCAAAATTAAAAAGAGATGGAAGGAATTATTCAAAAGATCAGTTTTTGAGGTTATTTCAGATTGTAAGTAGAAATAATATAATAAAAATGTCATTATCATCAAGTAATAAAACATGTATAAATAATTTTAGTGAAATATTAAATAATTTAGATTTAGAAAATAATGAAACGGTGCCAAAAGTATTAACTCAAAAATTGGAAAGAATAATAGAGTCATATGATATTCCTTTATCAGAAGATACAAAAGATATGCGTTCTATAAAAGACTATTTGGGTTCGTCCAATAGTAAAATGAAGAAAGAATTAATAGATTTTCTAAGAACAAAAGCAAAAATAAGTGGAACAGAATTAGTAAATATTAATAATTTTATAAATGATTTAACTTTGTGGAGATCAGATAAAAATAAAAGAAATGAAGATATTAAAATTTCAGATGATTCATTATATAATTATGTAAATTTCTTTAAGAATTTCATAAAGTTATTTAGCGATGTTTTCCCTACAATGATTTTAAATCAAAAAGTGCAAACAATTGAACCTCCAAAATATTGGGGTATATCAAAAAATCATGCAAATGATGTAAGAGAAATGGTGCATAATTATTATAAACCTATTGAAAAATTTTATGGTAATAATTCAATTGATAATGTATTAAAAGAAATTAAAAATAAAAGTAGAGCAGTTTATTTATTATCAGTTTTTACACCTGTTTTAACAAATATAAAAATGGGTGAAAAAGAAACCTATTCTGTTTTTGATAAAAGAATAGTAACACAATTATTTGAATATTATATTTTAAGTGTTCTAACTGATTATATAAATTTAACAATGGATCCATCAATGGTAACGCGTATGTTTAAGGAAAAGGAGTCAGATTTATTTAGTGGTGATTTTTTAATAGAGCAGGAATTGCGTTTTTCTGAATCAGAACAAGAATTTATAGAAGGTGATGTAGTAAAATTAAAACAAGATGTTGCTAAATTATTATTAAGTTATTTAAATATAATGATGCTTTCAAAAAAGACAATAAATGTTTCATTTGAAGATATTCAAGATAAAGTATTTAAATTAAAAGAAGCGGAAAAATATACGTTTACTGATAGATTAAGAGATATGACAGAAGAAGAAAGAGCTGTTGATACCATATTGAAACATAATAAACTGGGATCGCTTTATAGTATAGGTTTATCAAAAGGAATTAAGGAATATGATCCAGAAAATTTTGAACATGATAAAAAAGTCGCAGAAAAGGTGGCAGAAATAGAGAATCGTTTAAGAGGAAACAATGATGGAGATTTAGAAGATGCTTTAGAAGAAATAAATGTTGATCATGAAATTGAGATGGATTTAGCAATAGATATGAATAAAACAGATGATTATGATGATGGAGATCCATGGGGAGAAGAATTAGGAGGAGAAATTGATTATGATTAAAAAATAAGTATTAGAAATATATTATTATAAAAAAGTAATAATATATTATATGTTAAGAACATTTACAAGAAATAATACAACTTTAGTTTCAATAATAATATTTTTAATAATTTTTACAATAATTCAAATGTTGAAGCCGCCATTTTTGTATGACAAAGATGGTTCAATAAGAGAGTTTGGTATAGGGTATAAAAATAAAACTATAGTTCCGTTGTGGCTATTTTCAATAATTTTAGGAATATTATCTTATGTTTTTGTGTTGTATTATTTAACTAATTAATAATATAAAAAATAGAAATAGTGAAAAAATCAAGAAAATATAAGAAGTTATCATATTTAAATAAAAAAAATAATTGATAGAAAATATTTTGTATGAATTATTTAGCCAGTTTTGCGTTTTCTTCTAGAACTTTTTTTCTTATATCTTGGAGTATTTTTACTAAACTTTCGTCCCCTTCTTTTTTTCGTTTTTCCACCCTTTTCCAATTTTGACATTTGAATACCTTCTTCACCTGATGGAAAGTCATCATTTTCCTCTGGATCTGGGTCAGGAATAGTATTCCTAGAATTTAATTCATTATTATATGTATTTAATATTTTGGAAATTATATTATCAATATCAGTTTTATTAAATACCATAGAATCATTATCTGCCTCATATAATTTTATCTGATTTTCTACCAAATTTGGATTATAATTCAAATATTCTTGTATTTTTACATCTGATAATTTTTTATCAGTTTTTATTCTTCTGACCAAAGCTGGATTAACCGATGATTTTATAAATGATAAAACTGTATTTGATAAATTCATTTAAGATATATATTATATAAATAGATAATTAATATAATTTATAAAAATATTATCTAAATTATTTACTTTTCATATGTATTGTTTTCCTATTTTTCTTATATTTTTTTGACTTTATTGATTTTTTTGACTTTTTATTATGTGTTTTTATTGTTTTACTTTTTACTTTTTTTCCTTTTTTGTATTTATTTATTCTTTTCTTTGTTTTACCTGCTAATTGCATAGCCTGAGGTAAATCAGTAAAATCTTTTTCTGAAGCACCCGGAATTATTGTTGCTTCAACAGGTATTGAATCTAAATCATATGGATTATGTGTTTGACTTCTTTCAAATAGTTCTGGAACTGGTTCCGCTATTTGTATTGAAGGTTTTATTTGCATTTCAACACCTGGTTCAGAACCATGAATTATTTCTTCATCTAAATCCGGATCATTTATTTGATTGGTCATATTTGAACGAATATTTATTTCTGTTTTGATAAGATCTTTAACTAAATTAATTACAAATGTTCTTGCATTTCCATTAATACTTTGTTCTAAATCTATATTTTCAGGTCGTAAATCATGAGGCACTTTCTCTTCATAATAAAACATAACTACCGCAGGAATTAATCTAGGATTATTATCTAAATCAAATTTATAATCTAATAATTGAGGATCATTTTTAATATCCATAAACATTGGCATATTTAAAGTGGTAGCTGGTAAATTATTAACAGAATGTATTATATCAGGAACAGGTCTAAAAAAAAAGCTAAAATTATCTAAAGTATTGTTCATATATAATAATTATTAATACTTTAATATGAAGAATAAGATGTTGAATTATTTAATTCATTTTGTTTATTTATTTTTTCCTGCTCTGATAAATACTCATCATGTTGTGCTTTAATTTGTGATATATCTTTTATACATCCCCTTGTTGCGAGATTATAATTCACTATTGAAGATATCAATATTGCTGTATAAATATACCATAATGCTTCTCCTATATTATCTTTTAAAACTACCAAATCTAATAAACTTGTTTTTATTTCTATATTATCATATACACCATTATTCATTAATGGCTTTAGTATATCCCAAATACTTATAAAATTATCTGGATTCATTTGATTAATTAAAATAGATTTATTGCCACATATTTTTAAAATTGCATCTGCTGCTTTTCTTAACTCTTTTTTTTCACCAGCATCTGATGTCTTATCTATCATATCATTTAAATCAGTTCCTCTTAATACAGATGATAATATATCATTAGCACTGGATGATACTGCAAAATAACCAATTACATCAGAAAAAGCTGTTTTAAAACCAGGAAAAATAAATAAAACTGCTAATAATACTCCAAATATTAAAAGCCAAGGTAAAAATGTAAAAAGAGCAGCAGCACCTATATTTTTATTAATTGAACCTCCGCATTTAGATATTAGATAACTAGTGTTTAAGAAAAATTGACTTACTACTATTATTCCTAGATAAAATGCTAAACTACGAATATCTCTTGAATAAAAATTCATTTTTGCATCATCACTTTGTAAATCACTTAGGGTTAATCGTGGTTTTCCAATACTTGGAAATGCAAAATATAAAATAGTAATTATTGTAAAAGTAATCAATGATAATAATGATATATCCATATATAGATAATTAGTATAATTTTTTTTTGTTTTTTAAAGGTAATTAATAATATGAGCAACTATCAAACTGAAATTAAAAAACCAATGCTTACAGAACCTGGAGTTAAGTTTTTTCTAAATGAAACATTAAAACAATGTCATATTCACAAAGATAAATTTTATAATATGCTTTTAAATATTGGGTTATTTATTGGATTCTTAATTGCTTTAGGGATATTTTTATTATATAAATACAAAGGAAAATTGAGTCCTCAAGAAATAGAGGAAAAGGAACTTGAAAAAAAAAAATATATTTTATCAAAAATTAGAAATTATCAAGATACCAAATTACGTGCACAACAGCAATTAATTACTGGATTACCTCATTGGGATACTGATTTATAGACCCTATAAAAACTTTAAAAAAAGTTTAACATGAGAATAAATATATATTAATAAAATATAATGAGCGAAGAAAAACAAAAGTTAACTCCAATTGAAGCAATTAATGAATTTTATAGATTAAAAGATAAATACGAGACTTCTTATTATGATAAATATGTAAAGCAAATATTAAAAAGTAAGAAATCTAAAAAAGAAAAACGAGTTGAATACAGTAGATTGCCTAAACATGAATGTATAAATTGTAAAAGAAATGTTGGAACTATTTTTACAATTACTTATGATTTTAATGATCTAACAAGAAAATTTATTTCTAAATGCGGTGATTTAACGGACCCTTGTCCTTTAGATATACAAATTAGCTATTCTATAAGAGAACAATTTGATAAATTGATTTTTGAAGGTCTTAACAATATTGAAAATCTTAAACTAGATATTATTAAACAAAAGAATAATGCTCTTTTTTTTAAAAGTTCACGAAATATTATTAATATTTTTGATAAACTAACAACAGATCTAAAATCTCAAACATCAGATACTGGTTATAATATTGAAAAAGATATATTAAAAAATGAAAATCCAGAAAAAATAATTTTATTACGAAAATCTATTGATGAGTTTGGCATTGGATTTGTTTTACCATTTAAGCAAATGATTCAAGATTTTTTAAAAACAAATGATGAATTAATTATAAATGAAGCAGTCAATTTTTATGTTAATGAAATGATGCCAAAATTAAAAGAAATTTTACATTTAAAATATGAGGTCAATTTAGTTGAATATGATGAAGATAACAAGGAATATTATCTAATTCAACGACAAAATTCTATTGAAAATAAGGAAAACTTTTTTAAAGACGATGATAATGTAGTAAAATTTATTATGGGATTAAGAAAAACAAATTTAAAAAATAAAACGAAGAAAAATGTAGAAGAAGAATTATTTACTGGAAAACAAAACAAGACGAAAAAATTAAAACCAATTATAGAATTGGTTGAAGAACCAGAAGTTTTGATACAAGAAGGAGGCGATCAATTGGAAGATAATCAATTAGAAGACAATCAATTAGAAGACAATCAATTAGAAGACGATCAATTAGAAGACAATCAATTAGAAGATAATCAATTGGAAGACGATCAATTAGAAGACGATCAATTAGAAGACGAAATATTTACAATGAAACCAATAAAATTTGAGGGACCAATTAAGTTATTAGATTCAGATTTAAGTAATGACACAAATTAATAAAAAAAATTCTATATATATATGTATAAATGATTAATAAATATATATCTTTACCTATTTTTTTGATAAGTTTTGCAATAGGATTATTTTTTGCATATATTTTAGGTCCAGAATCAAAAAATATTTATGTATATCCTAGTCCAGAAAATTATATGAATATTCAATATAAAGATAATGTTGACCAATGTTTTGAATTTAAACCAATAGAATCTACTTGTCCAATTAATCCTTTGTCCATAAAAACAGTTCCAATACAAAATTAAATAATTTTATAAATCTATAATATATATTATAAATGTATTTGAATAAATTTCTTAATAGTAAAACAGGAAATATAGTTATGTCAATTTTATTAGGTTTTGGATTAGCAAGTTTATTTAGATCAGTTTGTAAAGGGAAGAATTGCAAAATTATTACAGCTCCTCCTATGGAGGAACTTGATGGAATGACATACAAATTTGACGGAAAATGCTATAAAATGGAAAAAAGTGCAGTAAAATGTAATAATAAAAAAACTATTGTTGATATTCATAATTTTGCGTAAATTCTAAAATAGATGATTCTTTAGATAATAATATATGGCAGAAATTAATTCTACAAATATTAATGATCTACCTACGGATCCTACAAATGGAGGTTCTATAGGTGGAAATATAAGTTTAGAAATTTCTGAGAATCGTAATATTCCACAACAACAAATACCCTCAACTAATTTATCTTTAGACCAAACAACTATAAGTCAAATAGTAAATGGATTACAACAAGCAAGTTTAGCTGGAGCAACTCAATTACCAAGTAGAGATATTTCATTAAATACTAACAATTTAACGCAAGATCCCCAAATACAACCAAATTATATACCAGAACCAAAAGAAAAAAATTATATATTAGACTCAGATGATGATTTAAATAATTATTATAAAGCTGAAAAGATGGAAAATTCTTTAGATTCGCTATATGATGAATTGCAAGGCCCAATATTGTTAGCAGTTTTATATTTTTTATTTCAATTGCCATTTTTGAAGAAATTAATTTTTAAATATTTACCGTTTTGCTGTCTCAAAGATGGAAATTATAATATAAATGGTTTATTTTTAACATGTGGATTATTTGGTTTTATTTTTTATTTATTATCAAAAACAGTTAAACATTTTAGTAAATTTTAGAAATTGTAAATTATAGTCTATTAAAAAAATCAAACATTTATTAAAAATATTTATATATTATAAATGTTTGATTTTTTTAAAGAAATAACTATTGGACAAGCAGATTTAATAAAATCATTTGCAATTTTTTATCTATTAATTGTTAGTAATTATGTAAGTTCATCTTTATTTACATGCGCGGAAGTAAATTTTATTGAGAAAAATACTTGGTTAAAACTAGCTATAGCATTTTTTTTATTTTATTTTTTAGTTACTTTAATTTCTAATACTGGTAAATTGGAATTTACTCCACCAATTCAAAAATTTATATATTCATTTTATTATTTTATTGGATTTTTAATTCTAATGAGACTGGATATTTTTATTTCAAGTATAGTAATTTTATTAATTTTTGTAATTTATTTTTTGGAATCTAATAAAGATTTTTATTTAGATACAGAGGATTCAATTACTAATCCTAAAGATAAAGAAATATTTATCAATAATAAATATTGGATAACTACTGATTGGCCATTCAAAGTTCGTTTATTTCCTGTGAAAACTAAGGATTTTTTAATAATTAATAAATTAGAAAGATTATTTTATTATATTATTATTTTTCTACTTCTTATTGGATTTATATCTTATGGTGGCGAGATTAGGGAAACCCTTAAACATTCCAAAAATTTAACTTGGATCAAAGTAATAACCGATACTAAAATTTGTAAATTGAAAGATAGAAAAAGTTTTTGGCACTACTTTAGAGTTGGATTGGGTTTAAAAATTTAATTATTATATATAATATATTTAGAAATAATTTAATAGATATATTAATGATTGGTAACGATTCTCATTTAACAAATATGTCAAGGAATATACTTAATATGGTTATATTTGATAAATTTAAAACAGGAAGACCCATTCTTGATACTTTTATTACAACCATAATATTAACGGGATTAACTTATCTATTTCAATTTATAAACAATTATTTGTATTTATTTATTGATTCTTTAAAAAAATTTAAATTTGAATATCAAGAATGGTTTTATAAAAAAAGTGTTGTTGAATATGATGGAAAATTTGCTTTAACAACTACTTATTATGATAATAAAATAAATCAAACAAATGCTTTTAGTGATAGATTTAAAGCATTATGGAGTCATATAATAGAAAATGTTGGTGAAAATAGTTCAATAAATCATATTAAAGAGTATTCATTTGAGAATCCTTCTAATAATAATAGAGATTTAGGAATTTATATGGTAATTCAAAACGATAAATTTTTAATTTCAAAAGAACATGAAATTTATGCTTATACAATAATTAATAATGAAGAGCAAGAACAAGAAAAAAGCGATAAAAATAATAAACCTACTTGCAAAATAGAAAAAATAGTGATTGAATTATTTTCTTACAAAAGTGATATTAAAACAATAAAAGAATTTGTAGAAAATATTACGTTAAATTATTTATCATCTATAGAAGATTTAAGAGAAAATAAACGTTTTATTTATACACTAACAAAAACTAAGTATGAAAATCATAGATGTGAAATTTGGGATGAAAATGGATTTTCCAGCACAAGACAATTTAATAACATATTTTTCAAAGATAAAGCAAATTTCATTAAAAAATTGGATTTTTTTTTAAATAACAAAAATTGGTATTTTGAAAAAGGTATTCCTTATTCTTTAGGTATTGGAATGCATGGTCCTCCTGGAACAGGAAAAACCTCATTAATTAAAGCAGTTGCAAATTATACAAATAGACACGTTATTGTTATATCATTAAAATTAATTAAAACTAAGAAACAATTGGATAGTATCTTTTTTGAAGAAAGATACAATTTAGATAATAAAAAAGGAAGTATTGGCTTTGATAGGAAAATAATTGTATTTGAGGATATAGATTGTATAGGAGATATAGTTTTGGATAGAGAAAAAAAGAAAAATAAAAGTATAACTGGGTTTGGTAAAAAATTGGATTTTGAAGAATTATCTAATAATTCAAAAATTAACGTTGGAGATTTATTAGAAACCATAGTTGCTACTGAAAAAGCAACTGAAAAAATATGTGAATTTCCTAAAATTCCATTAGATGAAGAACCAATTACTTTAGATGACATTCTTAATTTATGGGACGGTATTCGTGAAACACCTGGTAGAATTATGATTATATCTTCTAATCATTATAGTGAATTAGATCCGGCGTTAATTAGACCTGGAAGAATTGATTTAACATTAGAATTATCATATGCATCACGTAAAATAATAAAAGAAATATATTACCATTTATTTGATGAGGATTTAGAAAACGAAAAATTAGAAAATATAAAAGAAGAATTTTACTCACCAGCAGAGATAATTAATATTTATATGAACGAAGAGAGAAATAAAGAAAGATTTATAGATAGATTATTTAAAAATCATCATGTTTAAATTTTGTTTACAAATAGATAAGTATAAAAAAAAATTGAAATTAAATTAGTATTTAAATATTAGTGTATAATTAAATACTAATCAAAATGCTTAAGACATTATTATTTATTGCCATTATTATTTCGTGTGTTAAAGGATTTTTAAACTCACGAAAAATTACATATTCAAAAACAAAAAAACTAAATGTTTCCACATGTTATGACGACGATTTTAGAAACGAGAAACGAAAAAAAAAATGCAACTATAATTATGGATCAAATTCTAATTTAATTATGTCAAAAGAACATATTTTGTATACTTTGGTATGGTATGACTGCGAAGATTGTAAACAATTATTAATAGACGTAAAAAAACATCAAAGAAATAATATAGCATATATTAACGGAAGTTATTATTTCTTTGATGAACAAGATGAAACAAATAGTCCTTTATTTTATAAAAACGATCAATTAATTGCAACAGATTTATTCAGTATTTATGAAGAATTATTTTACAATAAATTAAATAATGAATAAATTTATACACTTTCATATATAAAAAAATTTTTCTACACGTAGCTCTAAAAGAAAAACCCTTTACGTTTTTTTGTTTTATTTGTTTTATTTGTTTTATTTGTTTTATTTGTATTTTTTCTATTACTTTTTGTTTTTTTCAGATTCTTTTCTTCTTTATCAAGTGGTCTATATCTGAGAAACCATTCTTCATACTCTGGATCATTCCGTTTTCCTTTTAATTCAGCGTATTTTTCAGCTTTTTCAGCTCGCATTTCTTCAACTGTTTCTTGATGTCCCATACAATTAATACTAAAACGTTTTAAAAGACCCTTTTGTGCTAATCTATTTTTTTCTTGAACTTTAAATAAATAATTTGCCATACATAAAATACGATCTTTATCATAATAAGGACGATCTGCATATAAAAATGCTAACCAAAAACTAAGCATTGTATCAATAGTAGCAATTCTAATAGTGTATCCACCTTCCTTAACAATATTATAACTATGACAAGCTATCGGTTGATAAATAAACGCAACTGTATCATTTCCAACTTTAATTTCATAATGTGTTGCAATAATTTCTCCTATACCTGGTCTAACAATAATTTTTACATTATTTACGTTAATATCTGATAATCTTTCTTTAATAATTTGAGCAGTAAGCAAGGGTTCTTCAGATAAAACATCAAAATCAGGAATTTTTTTTAATTTATGTCTCAAATTTTTTGGCATATATTGAGAATACATTGATAATGCATACCCTCCAAAAAATACAACTCCTTGATCAATAAATGTTTGTTGAATATTATCATAAATTTTATCGGAAAATTCATTATCTCCCATTCTTCTTTGAAATTCAATTTGTAAACATTGTTTTCCTAAAAGAGGATAATGCTTATTTAAAAGTGTTAATCTTTTTAAAACTTTTTCCCAACGACTTACATCCCCGGCTGGTCTTGATAATTCCAAATACATTCCCATTCTTAAAAGATTAGGAGGTGCATATAATATTCCAGCTACTTTAATTGCTTCCTTTTTAATTGAATTAAATAATTCTTTAGGTATAAATGTAATATCTGCTACAGGAATAAAATTTACATATACTTTATATGTCCCATTATGTTGACCTGCTTTTGCTTCCACCTCTTGAAACTCATTTTCTACATAAATATCAACTAATTCTTTTGCATCATTTAAAGCATTATAACTATAAAAATCATAATCTGGTATTTCTATGTCTTTATTATAAAATTGATCTTGTTTAGGTAATATATTATTGATTGCCGTCCCTCCATAACAAATAAGTTGTTTCTTTCTTAAAAAGTTTTCTACTATTCCTATAATACGTTTAATCTCTGGTGAGTTAGCAATTTGGGAACCTTGACGCTGTTCTGCTTTATCTACCGCATGGCGTAAAATTGCTAATTCACAATCACTAAATGTTAATCCTTTACATATTTCATAATTTTTCATTTTATATATAAATTATATTTTTTTTTTATATGATGAATTTAGAGCAATGTACAAAAAATAAATATTATTATATTATATTTTATTATATTTTATATTTATAAATGAATTTATGTAAATATAAAAATGCACTTGGTGAACCAAATAAAGGTATTCATTCTTATAAATTTTTAGGGATATCAATTGCCGATGTAATTATGACGCTAATTGGAGCTGCATTAATTTCTTATTTTTTTAAAATATCATTTATTTATACATCTTTATCTTTATTTGCTTTAGGAATTATTTTACATAGATTATTTTGTGTAAGAACTACTATTGATAAATTATTATTTCCTAATGTTCCTCCCATAGGGAGTATCTATATATTAAAGCTGTAAAAATCGGAAGAAACTGTTTTTGTCGCATAAGATAGTTCAGGATTTTGAGGAGGAGGCATAGGGATAGTAACAGGAATATAACGTAGATTTTCTGGTTTTAGAACAAATGCATATCCGTTTTCATCAAAAAATAAATCATTTTCTTCAACATTCACATCTATTTTTTGATAACGCATTGCTAAAAGTTGACATCCCATTTCTCTCATTATTAAAGAACTAGGATTTTCAGGATTTGAACCTTTATCCGGCATTCCAATTGTCATATTTTGTTTATTGAATTCTATTAATTCATTCATATCTGGAGTAAATTTAATATCATAATAATGTAATGCTCTCATAAAAACGGAATTACTTGTCATATTTACAAATCTATAAAATTCTTGACATTCCAAAAATGAAATATTACTTCTATCTACTATTATAATTACCTTACCATATAAATTCTTTAAAGGAACATTTCCGAAATTTTTCCCATTATTTTCTGAATCATAATCTTTGCTTAATAATATTGAATCATACTGCTCTAATAATTTTGCAAAATTTTGATACATTTTTTGGTTTGCACTTTTTATTCTTAAATGTATAATTATTGGGTCTCTAGAATTAGGTGCAGTTGACGTTGAAAAAGCATAATCTCGTATTATATTCATTACATCAACAAAATTTATATAATTAAATGTTTCCTTAACATAATAACTATCACTTGTTGAAGTTGCTACGACTGGCCCATCATTCATTGAATAAATTTCAAAATCTAATCCTCTTACTCCCTGCTTTAGCAAATATTTTAAATTACATGTATCAACATAATCATTTTTATAATTTCCTCCACTACAACAATTATAAGCCGATTTAATGTAATAATCTTTAAAGGTATAATTAAATTGATCAGTATCATCTACTGATCTAATTTTACCATTTAAGTCTCCATAAATTGTTTTCATATTATTACATTCTTTATTTCTTAATCTACTATAATAAAAATAACATAAGAATGAAATGAGAATAATTAATAATGTTATACATGTAATCAAAAATACAGCTGTTGATTCTTTCATTTGAGTTATATTTTTAACAGAATTATTAATAGTGTGCTCTATAGTTTTTTTGTCCATACTATATTATATAAATAAAATTAATAAAAAAAAATACAATAAATATTTTATATATAAAAATTATATTATGACGAATAAAGAATTAAATATATTTATATATTATATTTAATTCTATGCCTGGCGGATTAATGCAACTTGTTAGTCAAGGACAACAAAATATAGTATTAAATGGCAATCCTAGTAAATCATTTTTTAAATCAACATATCATCAATATACAAATTTTGGACTTCAAAAATTTCGTGTTGATTATGAAGGATCTAAAACTTTACGACTATCTGAAGAATCCTATTTTACATTTAAGATTCCACGTTATGCTGATTTATTAATGGATTGTTATTTATCTGTTACTCTACCAAATATTTGGAGTCCTATTTTTCCTCCGCAAGAAATTACCGAAGACACTACATTACGTGGTTTAGGAAATATTGAACAATGGGCACCATATGAATTTAAGTGGATTGAATATATTGGAGCTAAAATGATATCAAAAATTAGTATAGTATGTGGAAATTATACCCTACAAGAATATTCTGGAGATTATTTATTAGCTGCTGTTCAAAGAGATTTTTCTGATGTTAAAAAGGAATTATTTTATAAAATGATAGGTCATATTCCTGAATTGTATGATCCATCTAATGCTGAATCTCGTGTTAATTCATATCCAAATGCATTTTATACTGACGGAGATATAGCTGGACCAGAACCATCTATTAGGGGAAAAATTTTATATATTCCATTAAATAATTGGTTTGGTTTGAAATCGCAAATGGCATTTCCATTAACATCATTGCAATATAATGAATTGCAAATAAATGTTACATTTAGACCTATTAATCAATTATTTCAAATTCGTGACGTATTTGATGCTTTTAATAATTATCCATATATTGCACCAAATTTTAATTCATGGTATATGCAATTCTATAGGTTCTTACATCCCCCTCCTGATCTATGTATAGATATTACTTCTTATCCAGATCAAAGAGGAATTTGGAATGCCGATATTTATTTAAATTGCACATATTGTTTTCTGTCCAATGAAGAAGAACGTTTATTTGCACTACAAGAACAAAAATACCTAATAAAACAGGTTCATGAGCAAATATTTCCAAATGTGACAGGACCTAATAGAATTCAATTAGATTCTTTAGGAATGGTTTCTAATTGGTTATTTTACTTCCAAAGAAGTGATGCTAATTTAAGAAATGAATGGTCTAATTATACAAATTGGCCTTATAATTATAGACCTGTTAATGTAATTCAAGCGCCTACTTCTGGAAATTATGTAGTTTATAGAAATCAGAATGGGGCTTTGCAAGAGGTACTAATTGGTCCTGGAGTAAATCCTGATGGCACTTTAACAGGTCTTGTTGTAAACCAAACTTACAATCTTCAAAATATAAAACCAATTTTAGTGGCTTTAGGAATTTTATTAGATGGTTCATATAGAGAAAATATTCAACCAGCGGGAGTTTTTGATTATATTGAAAAATATACCAGAACATCAGGAAATGCTCCTGATGGACTTTATTGTTATAATTTCGGTATTAATTCAAATAATGCAGATTTACAACCATCAGGTGCAATAAATTTAAGCAGATTTTCCCAGATTGAATTAGAATTTACAACAATTATTCCACCATTAGACCCTTTAGCTCAAAGTCTTACTATTTGTGACCCTGAGACAGGCAATATAATTGGCATAAATAAACCCACATGGCGTATTTATGATTATAATTTTGATTTACACTTATTTGAAGAACGAATCAATATCGTCAACTTTATTGGTGGAAATGTTGGATTAATGTATGCAACATAAAAAATGTTAAACTAAATATGCATTTGAACCCGGAGGTGTAGTCTCGTAAAATTGACCTGTAGCAGATTCAGTTAGAGGATACTTTATTTCATAACTTGGCATTTTATTTTCACTATCCTTTATACCTTGTTGATAATTGTCGTAAATTTTTTGTTTTTTATTATATTGAGCTAACCCTTCATTAAATGACTTTGTCCAAGTGTCAACGCCTAAATATGGTTGTATTATATTAGCAGATTTTGATCCAGGATATATTTCTGCAAAATTCATATTATAACCCGAAGTTAATGAACTATAATGTAAACCTTGATTCTGACTTAATTTTCCAGAATCTTCATAAGGTGCAACTTCCTCAGTTGCACAACTATCTAATGGTTTGGGACCTGGATTGCAACCAAAACAATCTATATCTGAAGTGCATTGTTCTCTAGTTAATAAACATTGAGCTTTAGGTCCACAGAAATTTTTACAACTTATAGGATCATTAATTGGTAAATTAACAGTTTGACTATATAAAGGCGAATTAACATCATTATAATTTATAATCGCATCTTTTGGAAAAGGTAAATTTTGATAAGAATATTTTTCAAAATCAGTAAGTCCTTCTCTTAAACAAAATTTATTAATTACATAAGTTCCCCATTTTATTATTATCCAGAAAAGTATCAAACAAAAAGTGGTATATAAAAATATATAATTATAATTCATATTTTATATAATTATATATTAAATTTTTAATGATACAATTTTTATAAAAATTTTTAATATATAATTATTATAACTAATGTCCTCAGAAAATACAAATACAATAGATGAAAAAAAAGATACAAATTCAAATACTTCTACAAAAGACAATAGCATTGTAAAATTTTTGATATATTATTTAGGTGTAACAATTTTTAGTATTATTTTGCAAGTATTTGTTTTAGGATCAATTGGTTTATATACTACTAAAGTGGCACAATCTAATATACTACCTGATAATGCCAATTTAGCACCGTTCTCAAATATTAACAGAATTATAAAAGATAACCCAATTGATATAAATGTTATAAAACCTTGGCAATATTTTTTTTCTTTTAATACTAATGAAACAATTTCACAAAAAATTCAGTTTGATTCAGAAGATTATTTAAAAAGTTTTAAAAATAGTTTTCTTTGTTTTATAAAATCTTATGCTAAACCTGATTCCGGACCATTTGCAAATACAGCTCTTTTCTATTCTAAAACTTATGATGATATTATTGCTAGAAATTTTATGTTAATTAATACAATTTTTTATTATTTAAGTTTTTTGCCTGAATCTGTAATTATGTTAATTTATGGAGTTTTCGGAATACCATTATTTTTTATATTTTTTCTTGTTTCTTATATTTGGATTTTTATTTATCACTTTATTAATATACCACAATTCTTCAGGGCTGGGTCTGAAAATAATGAAAAAAAATGGGAATCCATTAATAAAATATCATTTTTTAGAATTATTCCTTTAATATTTTTAGGATTAAATTGTTTTGGTGCATTTTTATCATTTTTAATTACTCCATTTTTATTTACACTCTATACCTTTTTTGCTCCTTTGTTAGTTTCTGGTAAGGTAAATGGCAAAAATTATGGATTATTTAATTTAATTATTGATTCATTTAAATTTAAATCAAAATTTTTCTTGGATTTGGCTTCTATTGGTTTAATTGCTAATGCATTTAGTTTTTTTACAACAAATATTGCATTAGCAGTTTTACCAGCAATTATAGTTTTATATTTTATTGGTGAATTTAATATTAATTCTGCAGATTGGAATACAGAAGGTTTTTCAAAATTAATAGGTATAAAAAAAATAATATCCAATCAAACTGATATAAATTATAATACAGTGGCATTTGATATTTGTTCTATACCTGAGGAAAATGTAGCAAAGCAAACTGGTGGAAAAAAACCTAAAAACGCAAATAATAAAAAATATGATATAAGATTAGTTTGAAGATTTTAAAATCATTTATAAAGAGTTTAAATATAAATTTAAAGTATTTATAAATAAAAATGGGCAAAAATAAAAATAGTAATAAATCATTATTACCTTTTGTAAGTGTATGCACTCCAACTTTTAATAGACGACCTTTTATTCCGTATATGATTAAATGTTTTTTGCATCAAACTTATCCAAAAGATAGAATTGAATGGATTATTATTGACGACGGAACAGATCCTATAAAAGATTTAGTTGAAAATATACCCCAAGTCAAATATTTTTATTATGAAGAAAAAATGCTCCTAGGTAAAAAAAGAAATTTGATGCATACTAAATGCAAAGGCGAAATAATAATTTATATGGATGATGATGATTATTATCCTGAAGAAAGAATATCCCATGCAGTAGATATTCTAACAAAGAATCCTAACTTCTTAATTGCAGGTTCATCCGAGATGCATATTTATTTTGATTCAAAAAATTGCCTTTATCAATGCGGACCATATAAACAGAATCATTCAACAGCAGCAACATTTGCATTTAAAAAAGAATTATTAAATATTACTAAATATGATGATCAAAATGGTTTAGCAGAAGAAAGAAACTTTTTAAAAGGATATACTATTCCATTAATACAATTGAATACTTTAAAATCAATATTAGTTTTTTCACACAAACATAATTCATTGAATAAAGAAAAATTATTAGAAAATTGTGAAGCTACAAAAACTGTATTATCAAGATATAATGTAGATCATTTTATTAAAGATCCTGAATTGAAACAATTTTATATGAAAGATATGAATTCAGTTTTAGAAAATTATTTGCCAGGTAGGCCTGAAAATAAACCAGAATTAAATAAACAAATAATAAAAATGGAAGAGGAAAGGAATAAAAGGATAAATAATCAGAAAAAAATGCTTGAAACACAACAAAAAATAATTGATAATATGAATAAACCAATAATAAAAGAAATAGAAGAATTAAGAAGAGAATACGAAGATAAAATGTCAGAGAAGAATTGTTTAATAAATGATTTATTAAAAAAAATTAAAATGCTAACAGAAGAATTAAAAATATATAAAAAATAAAAATATATAAAAGTTAAAAATAATAATTTGCAAACTATTTAAAGATATTATAATATTAATATTAGGAAATAATGGAATACGATAAAGATATGTATTTATTTGATAATGATGATGATTTTATTTTATTGAAAAAAAAGAATATTTTATCTGAAGTAAAAAAAACTGATGTAAGGTATGATAAATTTACAAAAGAATTAAAGAGAAAATGGCTTGATGGAAAATATTATGATAAGGTCACTATTGAAGTTTTTGGATCAGGAGAAACCGGATCAAAAATTAGAAATGCTGTTACAGGTGCAAAAACCTCTTATATAGTTGGATCTTCAAAAGAAGATTTATTTTTTAAAGTAGCAGATGCTACAGGAAATAAAGGGAGAAAAGAATCACTTATTTTGTTTTATGATTCACCCGAACAATATGAGAATCATCAGTTTTTAGAATTAGATCAAACAATAAAAGATTCATGGTATAAAAAAAATTTAAAAGCTAGAAAGCCTGTAGAATAAAATAAATAAATAATATTTTATGTAATTAGAATAATATTTTATGTAATTTTTATAATTATATAAAATGAAAAACTTATATTTCTTCGTCAGAGAAAATAATATCTTCTGTTTCTGCAGCATTTTCTTTAATATATTTATCTAAATATCTGTATATACGATTGATATCTAATTTGGAAATATCATAATTTTCAAATAATAAAAAAATATCATTGTCTGAATTTTTATTTTTTAAATCTAAAAAAAATGCAAACATATCATTCTTATCCATGGATAACTCCTGACATAAATTTTGAATAAAAATAGTGTTATTATATTCAGTTGAGTATTTAGTTAATACTTTAGTAAATCTAACTTCTGAGGGACTAAATTTTTGTTTTTTATTAGATTCATTTTTTATTTCATTAAAAGAAAATGTTTCGTGATATATTTTATTATTCTTGAATGTTTTTATTAATGAACTCATTTCATTAAATTGCCATATTTGTTTTTGAAATGTAATTCTATCTATGTAATCTGCAAAACAAATATTATCCAAAATTTTTAAATAAAATGGAATAGAATTCTCTTTTTCCATTTTTCCCAAAACATCAATTATATTTTCGTGCCATAACAAACCTACTATAGTTCTATCTGTTTCATTCATTATTGTTAAATGATCATCTATTGGAAAATTATTATTTATCAACTTTTGAGTTATTTTCCTTGTATCGTCATTATATGATTTCATTAAAAATATATTTTTTATTATATTATTATTCAATATATTCTGTTTATTCTTATATAATTCATAAATTGTTTCTAATTTTCTCAAATCACCTTGAATAAAATTTATAATATTTATTTTTATATTTTCCTCTATAGTTGGAACAATTTTATTTAAAATATTTGTCATCTGTTGTTTTGTAGGACTCTTTAATTCTATTACATGACAAACTTTCATTAATTCTTTGATTTTTTTATCAATATGATAGTTGCCTACACATATTATCGGATTTAAAGTGATTTCTTCAAGACGTTGTTTTTTTGTTTTCTTTGGTCTTATTATTTTTATTAAAGAATTTATCCCACCTTTATCTCCGTTATTCATTCCATCTATTTCATCCATTATTATTGCAATCCTCTTTATTTTTTTTAAAAACATACTCATAATATTTTTATCTGACATATTATGTTTAGTAATTGTATCAATTATTGATTTATTTCTTATATCCCCTGCATCATATTTTATAATATCATAATCCATTTCCTTCAAAATATTTTGAATGAAAGTGCTTTTTCCTGAACCAGGATCTCCATAAATATAAATTCCTTTTTTAAATGATAAATTATGTTTATTTTTTTCAAAGTCTTTCAAAATTTCTTTTATTTTATTTGCCTCTTCATCGCGATTAAGCAAATTATTTATATTTATGTTTTCCATCTTATATATTTTATTACATTCTTTTTTTTAAATCTATTTTTACTCAATCCTAGTTCTTCCAATAAATCTATTATTATTTTTCTACATTTTGAAGATTCATTTTCAATTGAATAGGATTCTAAAAATATCAAATAATTTGAATAAATACAATTTTTATAATAATATTTTTTCATTTCTAACCATTTTTTTTTTATTTTCTTTTAATATTTCATTAAAAACAAACTTATTATCTTGTCTTATCATTGTGCGTATATAATTTTCTATATCTCTTTTATTTATATATTTTCTTATTAACCAATGATCTTCCAAATATATTTTTTTTGATAAAAACACCTTTACTATTTTTGGTATATATTCATATATCATTCCAATTAATTCAGTAGGTAAATTATCTATATTTTTAAAAAGATCTTTAGATTCATTTAAAAGACCCATATAAATATATTAGTTACTTTATTTTAAAATTTTATTTTATAAAGATAAAATATATGACACGAAATTTTGATAGATTATTACCTCCAACTTCTCCTGTTAGTCCTTTACTAAATGAACTAACATCATTAGCAAATTTGATGCGTGATTCTGAATTAAACAGGTTAGTTAATATTGAAAAAGTTAATTATGCTGGATTAACTTATTTAGGACAATTTATAGACCACGATTTAACCTTTGAATCCAAAACTAAGTTTGATCCAAATATTGTAAATATTGTAGATGTATCTACATTAAAAAATGAAAGAACTAGTTATTTTGATTTAGATTCATTATTTGGTGGAGAAAATAATTCTTTATTAAATGCTGATGGTTTGTTTACAATTGAAACACTTCCAGATGGAGGTTATGATCTTCCTAGAGGGGACAGTGGCTTAGCTATTATTGGAGACCAACGTAATGAAGAAAATTTAATAATATTACAATTAAATATTTTATTTTTACAATTCTATAATAAAGTTTTTAGCGATATTAAAAATAAATATCATAATTTAAGTTTAAATGAATTAATTAAACTTTCAAAAAGAACAGTTCAACACCATTATCAACACATTGTAGTTAATGATTATTTAAAAGGTATAACTGGAAATTATTTTTCTAGGCTTTTTGATGTAAATGGTAAACCTATTATTCATCCAAAAATTAAATCATTGAATTCTGCTCTTCCTCTTGAATTTTCCGGAGCTGCTTATAGATTTGGTCATTCTCTTGTAAGAAATAATTATTATTTAAATTCCAAGTTTGATGTAATTCCTTTATTCTCACAAAATGGAGCTGATTTGTCAGGATTTAGACCACGATCACCGGACTTCAATATAGATTGGTCAATGTTTTTTCCTCTTCCTGGTTCTAAAGGTTTCCAAGAATGGAGCAAATTTGATCCTTTTATAGTGGATAGTTTATATAATTTACCTGCGAATGTTGCTACAGGCGTAAAAATTTTACCGTTAAGAACTCTGTTACGAGGAACAAATGTTTATGGATTATCATCTGGTCAGGAATTAGCCAGATCTCTTGGTATTTCAGAAAATGAAATTTTATCTAGTAAAAAAGGAAATTTAATGTTTCAGACTGAAAAAGGATTACCAGCACAATCTGAGTTAGACATGTTAAATGATGTTTTTGGTGAACAAACGCCATTGTTTTATTACATATTAATGGAAGCATGGGTATATACCAATGGTGATTCTCTTGGTCCTTTAGGCTCTGCTGTTGTGGGGCAAGTATTTTTAAATCTACTTGAAAATGACCAAAATTCATATTTGAATACTAAATTCTCACCTAAAGCTGGAGAATTTGGATGTATTAAAACTGGAGATTATGATATGACTTCATTAATTTGTTATACTTTAGGAATAAAATATGACATAACTGATACTTTACCTACTCCATATACTAATTTTTTTGACCAACATAATAACAATCAGTTTTCTGTTGCAAAAGGAATCGGTCATCCCTTACAATCATCAATTCAACCTTTAGGAAATCCAGATATTTTGGTAAGTAAATTTCCTGGTTATCAAATTGCACAATGGGATCCTACGCTAGTTTTAGGAACAGCTACTCAACAAGAAATTGATCTTGTTGCTAGTAATGCTTTAAAATTTAAGAAAGAATCCGTGTATGCTGTTGTAAAATACCTTTGTAATAAAAATATAGAAGCTATTGCTACGCAAGTTTTAATTCCTCTTGGTAAAAAAATTAAACGTCCTATTACTGGTGCTAATTTTATTAGACCTGAAGATAATAAATCTCCTATTAAATTAACTAAATCTCAATTAAGAGGTAGAGCTATAGTAGATTCTATAAACGATTCTTTAACAAAAACTATTACTGAAGCAACAGAATTGTATCCACTATGTAAAGCAGAAATAGAACAGGCATTAGCAGGTTTAATTGCACCACCTAGTATTAACCCTAAAATGTTTTTAGGCAATGATTTTATAATAGAGCATGAAGTTCCAGTAATACCTGAAAAAGAAACAAATTTAAATTTACCGGATAAAATAACAAATTTAGTATGTTTATTGATTAAAAGATTAAATAAATTAAAAAAAATTAAATATGAAATTGAATTTATGTTTGAATAATTTTATTTATAACCACTTTAAATTTTATAAAATTTTTTATTTAATTTTTTATAAAATTTTATAAAATTTACTTATTTTTTAACTTGTAGGAGTTGTTGTATCGCATGGATTCTTAACTCCGGATGTAATTCCGTCCCAAGTTATATTACAATTTGAAGCCCATTTATATTTAGAACAAATACCATTGTCAGTATTATATGGTGCTTGATTAAAATTCATTGTTGCTTTATCATTTTCTGATGGTATATTACATTTTCCTAAACTATGCGAATTAAAACATGCCTCGCCATTTCCGGACATATCAACCCAATAATCAGGACACTCACCTACAACAGGTGGCCATGTTTCACTATTAGTAGATTTAGATAAAGCTATACCAATCAATACTAATATAATAATTAAAACAATTATTGCTATTATCAATATTATTTTTTGAAAATTCATCTCTATATATATATACTTTTAAGAAAAGTATAACAAAAATACTTTTCTTAAAAGTATTTTTGCTATACTTCTCTTAAAAGTATTTTTGCTATACTTTTCTTACACCTTTTAACATGTCAAACGCCGATTAATTATTGACGCTTTTATAAATAATTAATACCATCAAAATATTCAATAGTTTTTAGAATCCCAGTTTCTAAATCATAAGTTGGTGTCCAGTTAAGAATTTGTTTTGCTTTTGTAATATCTGGTTTTCGATTAGTAGGGTCATCTGAAGGTAAATCTTTGTAAATTATTTTTGAATTGGAATTAGTCAATTTTAGAATAATAGTTGCTAACTCTTTTACTGTTATTTCGTGTGGATTACCAATATTTACAGGATAAACATAATTTGATGCCATAAGTTGGATAAGTCCATTGATTTGGTCTTCAATATAACAAAAACTTCTTGTTTGTTCTCCGTTACCATATAATGTAATAGGTTCACCATTTAATGCTTGGTTAATAAAATTACTTACAACTCTTCCATCATTTTTATCCATTCTAGGACCATACGTATTGAATATTCTTACAATTCTGACATTCACATTATACTTCTTATGAAAATCAATTACTAGGGTTTCTGCTATGCGCTTACCTTCATCATAGCAACTTCTTATTCCAATGGTATTTACATTCCCTCTATATTCTTCTGGCTGAGGTGAAATTTCTGGTTCACCGTATACTTCTGATGTGGATGATTGCAAAAATTTTGCGTTCTTTATTTTTGCTAATTCTAGGAGATTTAATACGCCTAAAAAATTAACTTTTAGGGTATTTATAGGGTCCTGTTGGTATTTTTCCGGTGAAGCCGGGCAGGCAAAATTGTAAATCTCATCAATATTGTTGTCAATTTGCAATGGATTAATAATATCGTGGTTAATAAATACGAAATGTGGATTATCAATTAAATGTTGTATATTTTTCATATTTCCAGTAGATAAATTATCTAGACAAATCACACGATTACCTCTTATATTGCTAAATATATTTTCGGATGTATTATTAGCCAATAATGTTTCGCACATGTTAGACCCAATAAATCCAGCACCTCCTGTTATCAGAATTGTTTTCATGTATATAATTATATTTATATTATTATTTACATTATTTATTCAATACTTTCAAATAATTATTTATAAAAGTATCTATAGATAATCGGTGTTTGAAATGTTAAAAGGTGTAAGAAAATTATAGCAAAATATACTTTTAAGAAAATTATAGCAAAATATACTTTTAAGAAAAGTATAGCAAAATATACTTTTCTTAAAAGTATAGCAAAATATACTTTTAAGAAAAGTATAACAAAATATACTTTTAAGAAAAGTATAGCAAAATATACTAAAGATGGATTTAATAGTTTGGCTCCTAAAGGTGGAAGTATAAAAGTTTAGTTACAAAGATGGAGTATAAGATTTGGCTCCACCTTTTCAAAGGTGGAATAATTTATATATTTTTTTGTGAATGTATTATAATATGAATAGTTCTAATATTTCTAATGGAAGAATAGACATAATTAGTAAAACTCAATCACCTGATATTTGTAACTTATTTGCTTTATATGATAAAATACCAGCTAATCAATGTGTAACTTTAAGAGAACCTACACTTGGACAATGGGATGAAACTCTATTATCTAAAACTTTTTTCTCTAAAGAAAACATTCAGATTATTCAAAATGGTATTAGAGCTGGTGTTTATAAAAAATCCAATGGGCAATATATAGTTGGACAGCAAGATTGTGACTCCTTAAAAATTATAATGAGGAGTATATTTTTACAGCATGCCGCAAATCAGCCTACACATATTTCTTCTCAAGTTGAAGAGCTTAATAAAATCGTATTAGACTACTGCATATTTCATGTATATTCTGAAGCACAAGGATATAAGAAATATTTGTATGATGCTAGCACGCTTGTAGTGCCTTTATCAACTCCGATAGTTGAAACTCAAAAAGATAAAAATAATTATAAAATGCCTAATTGGTTTTAGAGCAACACGTATTTAAGAAGAAAAAGAAATTCCTAAAATTCTTTGGTATAATAATATTCCAGCATCCTGAATAGGTAATACATAAGCAATAGTATTTCCATCATTGTGGTGCGAATGCCATAATCCAGGTGGGGTAACAAACATTTCATTTGACTTCCAAACAACTTTTTTAGGATTTACGATATTTCCATTATTGTCTAATTCTTCTCCTATAAGCGTATAAATATTTTCATTATCATTTGCAGAAATACATAAATCAAGTGCAACAGAATTATGTTTATGAGCACGTTGTTTGCAATTTGGAGGCAATTCATTTAATAAAGCCCATAAAACAGGTGTAATTGTATTGATACCAATCTTCTCAGTATCTTCATTACTTAATAAAATTCCTTTTCTATTATTATCTGGATTTGATAATTTTTCCAAATTATTGAACAAATATTCTTTAGAAAAAATGCATGGTCTAAAAGTTTTTGAGGTCGCTTTAGAGCCTAAATAATTTAATAAAGGACTATCATTTACATAATAAATAAGCAAATCTTCGTCATTTTTATTATTTACTAATTTAATTGAAAAAAAATATGGTGAAATAAAAATATCACCAGAAGACAAAATAAATGATTCGTTTTCTTCGTCATTCAAAAAAATCTCACAACTCCCATTCATTATATAAAATAAATTTGAAGATGCATTTAAAGCACAGTAATCTTGAATTTCCATTTCTTTGGTAAAAATATTATTTGGTTGAATTTTAATAAAACTAGCTAATAAATTAGGCGAGGATGCTTTAAATTTTGTATTATATATATCAGAAAAATCAATAAATGTAATTCCATAATTGCAATCTTTAATATTTTTTGTCGTAATAGGAATGCTTTTCAATAAAGGATTTACATTGCTTTCGTATTCATAACATTTTATATAAGACATTTTATATAATATATAATATTAATAATATTTTTTTTAATATTATTAATTAAGAAATTATATTTTTTATAATTAAATACTTATTATTTTATATCTAATATATTTTCTATTTGATTTTTTATATCACTAGTTAAACCACCATGAGACCAAAATTGCATTATTTTAGGTCTAGTAGACAAATTCCTAAATTCTTGAGGAATAAATATATATTCATCTGAAAAATTATGACAATAATATCCTAACCATTCAAATTCCTCAAATATTTGAGCTAAATCACAGAATCGTTCTCTTATAGAATCAGAAATTTGGATATTATAATTTATACATCTGTTTAAGCAATAATTATTATAATCTATTCCATGTATTTGTCTGAATTTTATTGAAGCTTCTTCCATTGATTTTTTAGTAAATACAAACGGAAAATTATTAGCCATATAATAAAAATCTTGTTTCGTTTTTGTCATTGACTCATAAGCTATTTTCCATACTCTCTCTTCCGCAACTTCTGAAATATTATTATTATAATACCACTTGATTTTTCCTGATGGTTCTATCAAATCTTTAAGATTTAAATCCTCTTGAAATAATAAATCGCTATCTAATATAACAATATAATCTGTTTTAATATCTTTATAACATTCTGATTTAACAACCATTTGCTTTATATATCCATGATAATCATATGCAACTGATATTATACTACATTCTATATTAATCTGATTTATTAATTTATGCAATTCATCGTAACATTTATCATGACAATATATAATAATTTCGTTAATACCTTTTACAAATTTTTTTAAGCTTAGAAGACTATAATATAACCATTTTAAATCGTTTTCATATGTTTTATAAACAACTGTTATATTACTATCGTTATTCAACATTATATATATATATATATATTTAAATTATTTTTAAATTAAAGTCTTTATATTTTACTAAATGATTATATATATTTTTCCACGTTAGATAATAACTAGAAATTTCTTATTGATAATATATAATTTTTAAATACTTTTTCAACACTTGTTAGTTTGTTAAAAAAATTATTCTAAAAAAATAGTTAATATTTTTAAAAATAAAATTTTAATTAGTATTATAGTATATTTATATATAAAATATAATCATTAAATATTTGGTTAATTATATATTTTAAAAGATTTGACTTTTTTTAAAAAACAAAACTAACAAGTATTGAAAAAGTATTTAAAAAATATATAAATTTTATAAAAATTCCAAGATATAAAACATGATTATTCTACTACTAATTGTAAATTTGCTGTCTTTTTAACAATTTTTTTTGTTGCTCCAGCCACTTTTGTTACTGTTTTCTTTTTTGTAATTCCAATTTGAGATTGTTCTCTTTCTTTTTGATATTCTTTGTATTCATGTTCAAGAATATCCAATTCTTTTAACCACATTTGTTGAATTGTTGTAGCTTTAATAATAAGTAATTCTTCTTGCTTTTCATTATAATCTTTTAGTAGTCTTTCTACATTTTCTTCAGATACTGAATCCATTGGCATTCTCAACAAATATTTAAATTCTTCATCTTCGTCAATGACTTCGTATTCTTTATTTATTAATAAATTAATAATTTCTTGTTTCTTCTTTTTTCTAAGATCCAATGTTCCATTTAATAATTCTTGAATATATTTTGCTTTATTTGAAAGTATTAATAATTGTTTTTCTAAAATATCAATTAGATTTTCTTTTCTATCCTCATAATATTCAATTCTAATATCATAATAATCATCAATAATTTCCTCAACTGTATCATATTTTCTTAACTTATCTTCAGAATTGAATAAATTCATATTTGTATTTGAACTTGTTGTAAATAATTTCAATACTTTTTCCACGCCATTCATTCCATTATCTCCTTTTAGTGTCTGCAATTCTAACAATTTTCCCTTTGAAAATGTAATTACAAATTCTACCGTAGTATCTGTATAATTTTCATATACATCTTTAATAACTGGTGTTATTTTTTTACCATCTTTATCTTTATCATTTTGTAAATCATTTAATAATTCTTTAAAATCTTCCGTCCAATAACCAACTGGTAATTCTGTGACTTTAATTTTATCTTGTTCTCCATTAACAACTTCATATTTACCTTTGAACAAGAATTTAGTATCAGTAATTTTTATTATATCACCTTTAAATCCTTCATAATATGGAATAAATTCAATCTCTACATTAGTAATTGAATGTAATTTATTTTTTATATAACTGATAATATCTTTTGGATTATAGCACATGATTTCAGTGCTAAACCCTGTTCCTATTCCTTTTGAACCATTAACTAAAACCATTGGAATAATTGGAACATAAAATTGTGGTTCAACTGGAGTTCCATCATCATTTAGATATTTCAATATATTATCATCTTGTTCAGGAAATATTGCTCGCGTAATTTTCTCAAGTCTAGTAAATATATATCTTGGACTTGAAGCATCTTGACCACCTTTAATTCTAGAACCAAATTGACCAGATGGAAATAACAAATTAATATTATTTGATCCAACAAAATTCTGAGCCATACCAACAATAGCTTTATTTAAACTTTCTTCACCATGATGATAACAAGAATTTTCTGAAACATATCCCGAAAATTGAGCCACTTTGATTTCATTTGATAATCGTTTCTTGAACGCACTGTATAAAATTTTTCTTAAACTAATTTTAAGTCCATCCATTAAATTAGGAATACTACGATCACAATCATATTTTGAGAAATGAATTAATTCTTTATTAATAAATTCTTCATAAGGTATCATTTTTTTTCTTGTATCAGCAAAACTATTTCTATCATAAATATTTTCTAACCATTTTTTTCTATCATCTGCACGTTTTTTATTAAAAACCATATCAATAGCATCATCGCTATTTTTTCCAGTATGTTCAAATCCTACAAATTTCTTTTCCTCAAAATATTCTCTAAACTCTGTCTTTGTAGAGGTTCCTAAACCTTTATAATATTTAATATTCCATCCTTTAGCACCTTCGGGATTATTATTTTTCCACTCTTCATATTCACCTTCGTTATAAAATTTCAGTTCCAAAGAACCCTTTTTTGCTTTCAAAATTGGCGTATTCATGAAACCAATAAATCCAGGGATTCTAGTTAAACTTAACCATTCATTTTGAAATAAGTTTATACACAAACCTTTAATATGTGATCCATCTAAATCTTGGTCTGTCATAAAAACTACTTTACTGTATCTTAAATTCTTATGAATATCTTCAGAAGATAAATATTCCTTTCCACTCTCTAAACCAAGAATTTTTTTTATTTCTGATATCTCCTTATTTTCAGATACCTTTTTTACAGCCTCTCCCCTTACATTCATCACTTTACCCTTCAACGGATATACACCTATAGTATTTCTATCTTCAGATGATAACCCTGAGATAACACCAGTTTTTGCCGAATCTCCTTCACAAAATATTATCATACATTCTTTTGATTTATCAGTTCCAGCCCAATTAGCATCATCAAGTTTAGGTATTCCACGAATAGATTTACTTTTACATCCATCAGTTTTTTTTGCTGCTTTATTCTCTTTGACTTCAGTTAATTGAAGAGCTGCCTCCATAACACCCATTTTAGCAATTTTTTCAATAAATTTATCACTAATATCACACTTTGATCCAAATTTAGCCATTGGAGTATTCATAAAATCTTTAGTTTGACTGTCAAATGCGGGATTTTCAATATCACATCTTAAAAATAGAATTAATTGTTCTTTTATTGAGTTTGGATTTACTTTTACTTTCTTCTTTTTTTCAATATATTCGCATAATTTTCTAGTTATTTGATTTAAAATATATTCTACATGTTTACCACCTTTTGATGTATAAATTCCGTTTACAAAAGAAACTTGCACAAATTCGTTAGATGGTGTTAAAGCCACTGCATATTCCCATCTTGGATTTGCTAATTCATATACTCTTTTATTATCTCCTATATACAAATTAATATATTGTTCAAAATTCTTAATAGGTATAGCAGAACTATTATATTTAACTTTAATAGTTTTATCTGTAATAGCAGAAATATCATATACACGCTTTTTTAGTAAAGCGATCAAATCAGGCGTTAAACCATTAATTCCTAAACGTTGATAATCAGGTTTAAAAGTAATTTTAGTATAAGGTTTACATTTTGATGCTTTAGTAATTTTTGGAGGACAAATAGTATCAAGATTATCTTTGAATTCTTGCGTATATTTTAAACCACGAATATGATCTACAGTTTCTATTTGTCCAAAAGTAGACCAAATTAGCACCAATTTAAATCCAAATCCATTCTTTCCCCCTACAATTTTTTTTTCATCTTTATTATAATTAGTTGATGTTCTTAAATGTCCAAATATTAATTCAGGAACCCATGTTTTATATTCTGGATGTTGGACTACATCAATGCCATTACCATCATTTATCATAGTTATAGTCCCATCATCATGAATTGCAATATCAATATAAGTAACAGGTAAAGAATTATCAATATTTTGTTCAATTTTGGATTGCATTCTTACAACATGGTCTCTACAATTAACAATGCCTTCATCAAATAATTTAAATAAACCAGGAATATAGTTAATATTTTTTTCAATAATCATATCATTACTTTCATTCATTATCCATAAATGACTGTCAACATTTTCTACAGAACCGATATATGTATCAGGATTATCCAGAATATGTTGTTTATCAGTCTTTTGTTGAACATCAAAGTATAAAGTATTATCGTCAGTAGCGCTCATTCTTTTCTATAATTGCATTGGTAAATTAATATTTATTTCTTTTCAATTTTATTTTTATAATTAATTATATTATAAATGTCATTTTTATCACCATTAATAACAGATTTAGAAGTCGTCCAACCAGAAAATTTTACAACGAAGTAAGAAAAATAAAGAAATATTCTTTACTAGTTATGATAATGAAAATATAAGAGAAAGAGGAAATTATGTTCGTACAGAAGGTGATTATTATATATTTAAAATACCTTCTATGGGAAATATGACTACTCCTTTCTCACAAGTTATGAAATAGACGAACAAGAATTTATAGACCAAGAACTCAAGAAATATTAGATAATTCGGCGCAAAGACAATATGTATCCCAAGAAGCAGTAAGATTAATAAATGAAAATACGGGAACAGAATTAGGAAAAGATATTGTAGATGATTTTAATAAACCAAAGCCTTCAGGTGGTAAAAGAGTAAAGAAAAATAAAATTACTAAAAGAAATAGTAAACAAAGAACTCGTATAAAAAGAAAACTAACAAGGTATAGGAAAATAAAATAAATTCTATTTGTTAGTTGTATTCTTTTAAATTTTTGGTTTGCCTAGATTTATTATTATTATTGTTTTAACAACTTTTTTTATAGTATTCTTCAAAACTCTATTTATTTACCTAATTTCATAAATATTTTATAAATATATACTATAATGTATAAAAGTAAAAAACGGCATTACAATAAGAGAACAAAAACTTCAAAAATAAGAAAAAACAATTTGGGCAAAGGCATTAATAAAATAGAGTTAACCTTATCAAAGATTAATTTTAAGGATTTGAAAGATCAAAATAAAGATCAATTATATTTAGTTAAAAAAATGGATACCGATGAAGATAATTCATATAGAGACATTGAAGAATTTATTGGCACTATATCATCAATTGAAAATGATACAATTAAGTTCCAATCATATCTTTTTAGACAATTATATGTTGCTGATAATTCATATACAACCTGGAAAAAAAATGTATTTATTAACAATTGGTTATTTGAAGATATAGTAGAAATTTATTCAATCTATTAAAATCCGACAATATATATTATTCAAAAAAGAACTTTATTATAAATATGCTATCAGGAGTAAAGAACTAACTAATAAATATTCACTTTCTACCATATTTATCATAAATAAACAAAATGCTCAATATAAGAATTCTAGTTATTTTTTCATTTTCCTTACCAAAATTTTCATTTATTTTATTGTATTCATCATAATTAAATATATTATTTATCAAATTTATTTGTGAAAAATACTTGTGCTTTTCTAAAAATTTTTCACTTAATTTTAACGAATAAAATTCATTTACCTTAGTTGCAAAATAACTTAGTAAATCTAATATTTCAAAAATATAATTTTCATATATAGTATTTATTTCTTTTTTATCTCTTGTTGTTATATCATTAATTTTGAAAGTGCCTATATATTCTTTTAAATTTGGCTCTTCTGGAAATGCAATATTAAAGTATTTATTTGGTGTTCCATAATATAAATATTTTTGTAATATATCCAATGGAATTGTTCGTAACATTTGTTTTAAATTTATAGCTGTTTTTACATGTGAACAATAACTATAATTTGTTACATAACCTGTAAAAATACTTGATAGGATTTTTTTTGAATTTTTATTATTGCTATTATTATTATTAAAATTGTAAATAAATTTTTGGAAAATTTGTTTATAAAATGACAAATTAAATTTTATATTATTATCTACAAACTCATAAATCATAATAATTATTTCTTCTGGCATAAATTCTTTTAACCTTTCCAATAATTTTTTCTCTTTTTTTTTTATTTGATTTTTTCTTTTCTTTTCAACCTTTTTCATATTTTTTTTATTTATTTTATGTTGTAAGGTTGTAAGCATTTTATAACACATCTTTTTAAAATATATAAATATAATTAATTTTATTTGTAAAAATAATCAATTTTTTATTTTATTAGTTTTTATATTTTATTAGTTTTTATTTTTTATTTTATAATATAGTATAATAAATAAATAAAATGTCTACTTTCAACAATAACCGATTTACGCCCGGTAATAAAGGTAACTTAAGAAAATTTATATCCAAAGAATATATTAAACAATATTACAGAAATTTTAATGAATCACAATTGCAACAAAATATTTCAAACGCTGATGATATAACAGAAGGTAATTTATGTAATTGTATTTTACCCAGAGCTAATCCTTTGAAGCAAGGATATAATGACCCATCTCAAATTGAAAATCTAAGAATTGCAAGGGCTTTAACAGGAACTTTAGGTGGAAGACTAACATTTGGAAATTTTAATACACCGGTTAATCTTCTTCTTCTAGAAGGTTGGGAAGGACAACCAGGAGGATTGCAAAAACCACCAAGAAATAGATTTTAATTTGCGTTTCAAAAATATAAAATATAAAAATATTTAGACATAATTTGAAAATTCTTTTTTTCTTGTATTATTTTATAATGACTGGTAAAATGAAAACTATCGGCACTCGTGCTCAAGTATGGCATGGAACATGTAAAAAAACATCGGGTGGTCTTGTTAAGTCTGATTTAATGATGAATAAGCATGGTCGCATTGTATCTAAAGCCAAGCATGCTACTGCTAAAAAGGAAAAGAGACTTCTTAAATATGGTTTTGGAACTCAAAAGGGTAAATTTGGCGCTGTTAAAATGGGTTCCAGAAAAAATATGAAGAGATCAAAGAAAATGAGAGGAGGAAGTGATGGTCCTATAACTCCTGCAAATATTAATGATAGTTATTTACTAGGTATTGATGGACAAGGTGTAACAAATTATGGCAATGATTCAAATTCAGTTCAATTTGCTGCTGGTATGGCTGGTGGCCGAAGACGTAAGATGAGGCATATGAAGGGTGGTTACAATTTGTATCAATTAAATCCTGCTGATGTTTCTTCAACTGATATTACAGGTTTTGGCGCCAGCTCAAATTCAAATATGATGGGTAATGGAATTGATGGACAAGGTGCTACCAATTATGGCATGGATTCTAATGATGTTCAATTTGCCGCTGGTATGGCTGGTGGAAGAAGACGTAAGAGAGGAGGTATGAAATATATGGGTAGAGCTTTATCTGGAGGTTATTCAAGCATGCAAATGGGTTCAAATTTAGGAACAACAGCAGCTTAATAATATAACTATTTTTATAATTTATAATTTAAAAAAATAATTTTTTATGCTTTATAAGAAATTATTTACAATAAAATATTTGTTTTCATTTATATAGTTATTTTAATTTTTATCCCATTATATAATATAATATTTTTAATATGAAATCGGAATTTAATTTAAGATATTTACCTAAGAATTTGTAAAAAAAAGATAGAAAAAAACAAGGCAAAATGCTATTAAAATCCAAAAAACTTTATAAAAAAGGAATTTATTTCACAAGAAAACCTTTAAAATCATATCATTCTAAAACATCTAAACATATTTTAAAAGCTAGAAAAATGTATAAGGTAGAAACTATTGATGCAACTAAAGAATTATCTTTAAAAACTGGATGTTCAATTCCTGCTTTAGCAAAAATTATTAATAAAGGAGAAGGTGCATATTTTTCATCTGGTTCAAGACCAAATCAAAATGCACAATCATGGGGAAAAGCACGCTTAGCAAGTGCTTTAACTGCTGGAAAAGCAGGAGCAATAGATTTTAATATATTGATGGAAGGATGTAAGCCAGGATCAAAGGGATATAAAAATGCATTACTAGCAAAAAAAAAGTATCACCATGGAAAAAGAAAAGCTCCAAAAGTTAAATTTTCAATATAATTATATTGTAATATGGTATAAATATCAATGAATTTTCCTGATATTAAAAATGCTAAAATAGGAATAATTTACATATATTATGAAAGAATGAATGAAACAAAAAACCAAACTAATTTATCTTTTTTTATAAAATATGGTTTAAATGAAAAAAATTGGCAAAATATGAATTTAGAAACTTTATTTGTAATTAATGGTCATCAATGTGAAGTAATGATTCCAACAAAACCAAATATAAATGTTTTAAAACAAGACAATTGCTCTGATTGGGAAGGTTGGTATGATGGTATAAAATTTTATGAAAATAAATATAAAAATAATATATGGAATATATTTGATTATTTATGTTTAATAAATGCAGGAGCATTTGGTCCAGTTTTTGAAGAAAATACAAATGATCATTGGCTTTTACCATTTTATTATAAAATGCGTAAGGATAATGCAGTGTTATGTTCTCCATGCATGTCATTTTTACCAGATACAAATATGTCCGGCACTGGTCCAAAAGTTATTCCAATTTTTTCTTTATTACGATGCAGTGAAAATATTATTAATTTATTAACTAAAACTCCAATTACTTTATCTGATCAAACTTCTATCAATCCTGCTGCAAATGAATATAAAAATCTTAATACAGTTTTGGGAAAAAAGATAAATAAAGAGGATGCCGTATTATCCGGAGAATATGGATTATCCAGAATTCTTTTACAAAATAATTATAATATTACAAGTTTATTATATGATTTTCATTCAAATGATAAAACAATGTGGAATATAAATAATTTTGTTGAGCCAGATAGATATAATACTTTTAATGGAAAATGTATTCCTTTAAATACTATATTTATTAAGACGAATTGGAGATGGGAAGGAAGTTATGCTTCCTTACCAGTATTATATAATGAATGTAAACAATTTTTTAATAAAAAATTAAATATAAAAACAATTTTTGATAATATTGATTTAACATATAATTATAGTTCTTTACCAATTAATTCAATTGATAACCAATCTCCATGGCAAACTAATCCTCAATGGTATACCAAAGAAGAATATTATAATAAATTTGGTTTTGCTGAAGAAAATATTTTATTTAATAAACCATCAAAAAATTTTAAAGGATGTCTAATTTACGCACATTATGATGCTGACAATATTGTAAAGGATTATATTATTGAAACTATAAAAATATTTAGATATTTAGGATATGATATTTTATTTTTTACAGCTTGTAAAATATTAACAAATGTTTCATTTTTACCATGTAATGTATTTTATACTAATAATGAAGGGGCTGGAACCGACTGGAGAATTTGGCTTTATGGATGTAAATATTTAATCAATCATGGTTTAATTTATGATTATGTTTTCATATTAAATGATAGTATTATATTACCTATAAATGGTATAAGTAATTTTGAAAAAACAATAATTAATATGAGATCAAGTTCTGATTTTTGGGGACATTGGGAGTCAGATGAAGTTGAATGGCATATTATTGGAACACCTATAGAATTTAAATATCAAATGATACATGATATTATACCATTTATTGAGAATAATTTAACTAAATGTTCAAATAAAATTGATTTTATATTTAAAATGGAGGTAAAATTTGCAAAATATTTAGTTGATAAAGGATACAAATGGAATACAGTTATAAAAAAAAATATTCTTAATAATAATGTCTGTTGTCCAGTTTTTAATCCAATAAATTTAGATAGATGGCTTAATAATCCAGAAACATTTGCTATAAAATGGAAATATTCTTTATCCTATTTAAATGAAAATAACTATTCAAAAGAATTAAATTATTTAACAAAATATTTATATTATGGTAAATATGGAATAATTTCTGATGGTGAAAAAATGGGAGCTTTCATGTCTTCATCAGATTTTTAACTTATAATAACTTTCTAAATACAATTTCAGGGAAATATGCTTCAATTATAATAATTTCCTTATTTCCTTTATATTTTCTAATTTTATCTTTGATTTCATTTGCAAAATTCCAAGCTAAAATTAATACTACAATTTTTTCTGTTGAATCATTTATAAAATAATCAATATCAACTATAGGAATATTCATTTTAGGGGAATATAAATCTATTTTTAGTGGATTTTCATCTATAATATAATCTAAATTAATATTTGAATAACATAAAACTGTTTGACCTTTAGCAGCTGCTCCAAACCCAATACATTTGTAACCTATCTTTTTATAATTAAATATTTCCAATTTCAAATTTGAAATAATATTTTGAGTTTTAACATTAAATTCGTGATATGTTTTTTCATTATAAATTTGTTTATTTTTCTCATCTAACAAATAATCTTCAATATTATTATTTTCTATTTTTAATTTTTTACCTATTTCAAAGATGTAACTAGAACCATGAATTGATGCTTCACTAATATTATTTAAAAATAAACCATTTCTTTCAACAAGAGTTTTCATTGATAATGTATTGAAAAATGATATATGTTCGTGATATGTTGTATCAAATTCGTTGTTAATTATCATATTTTTTTGTGAGGTTTGAATAAATAATGATGAATTATCATCCATAATTACTTTGCAGTTTTGTAAAAAATCATCAATATACTGAGTATGTGCAAAAACATTTTGAGCTGTAATAACATCCATTATAGGTAATTGTCTAGCTGAATTTTCATTCCAAAAATCGCAAATAATTTTATGACCTTTTTCTAGGGCTATTGGACATAAATTTGTTGCCGGATCTACACCATATGTTTCCCATCCTAATTCCTTAAAAAAATCCAATTGAGTTCCATCATTTGATGCTATATCTAAAACCTTTCCAATATTCTCCTTATAATCTGTAATTAATTTAGCATTATTTTTAAAAAAATTTAAACCTGTTTGAGATGTTCCACTAACATATTTATATGTTTTAAATAATATCTCTGGATCTACTGCATGGGATAATTGACAATGGAAACAATTAGAACAATATTTTAATTGTAAAGGATAAACTTCACATAATTCTTCTAACTTGTGATAATTATTTGCTAAAGGTTGTAAGCCTAAATCCAAAAATAATTGATTATCTTTTTTACAGCAAAGACAAAGAGGAATAGTTTTATAATCACTATTCATATAATATAATATATGTTTATACAATTATTTTGTTGTAAATAAAAAAAAATATACAAATATTTTAATTCAAATCAATTTCCCTAAAATATCGTTTATTTCTATTCTATTTTCTATTTTTATTATTTATAATTATAATGGAATTAAAATTTCATGACAATAGAGGCACCTTATTTTTTATTAACAAAAATAATTTGCATTATAAACAAACTACTATTAGTTGTAACAAAAAAAATGTATTTAGAGGTATACATATAAATAATTTTGAAAAACTTGTAACTTGTATTCAAGGCAAAATTTTAGATATTATTATTAATTTTGACGAATCAGCGCCTGATTACCTTGAACCTAAATACTACGAATTAGACCCTTTAACTGAATTATTTCAAATTTTAGTTCCTCCTAATTACGGTCACGCATTTTTATCTTTAGAAGAAAATTCAATTCTAGTTTATAATTTAGCAGGAGAATTTAGTCAAGAAAATACTAAACACATTCATTTTTTAGACCCATATATAAATATGAATTTCCTTCCAAAAACAATTGATGTTAAAGATTTAATTATTTCTAAAAATGATAGCATTGTTGAATTTATAAAGCCAATTGATTATCTAGTTTTTGGAACTAATGGATTTTTAGGATCTAATATTATAAAAATATTATCATCTCAAAATAAAAATTATGTTTCCTCCAATTTAAGATTAAATGAAATTGATAAAATTAAAACATTAATTCAATTGTATAAACCTAAATATATTATCAATTGTGCTGGAATTAGTGGAAAACCCAATATATTTTGGTGCGATGATAATAAAATAGAAACTATTGAATCTAATTTAACTTATCAACTAACATTAGCTGCTCTATGCAAAGAACATAATATCCATCTTACTGTATTTGGTTCAGGTGGAATATTTAATAATGATAAAATATATTTAGAAGAAGATATTGGAAATAATTATAATAACTTTTACGGTAAATGTAGAATTCTTTTAGAAGATATAATCTCTAACTATAATAATGTTTTATATTTAAGAATTAATTATCCATTAACATCACAAAAATGCAATAAAAATTTATTGACAAAATTATTAAATTATAAAACAATTGATGATTGTGAAATTTCTATTACTTATATTGATGATTTATTCTTAATATTAATTAAAATGATTGAAAATAATGAAATAGGAATATGTAATTTTACTAATCCAGGCCAAATCAAATTAACAGATATTTTGAGAAAATATCAAGAAATTAGCAATAAAAATTTAAATATTATTGTAAATAGCGAAAATATTGATAATAAAAGATCTTTGGCTAAACTACAAACATGTAAAATAGAAAAATACAATCCATTAAATATAAATGATGCTATTGAAAATTGTATTATAAAATATGAAAAAAATTCAATTTAATCAATTTAATCAATTTAATAAATTAATAAATTAATAAGATTTTAGAAATTAAAATATTATTAATTATTTTTTAAACATAAGTATTTAAAGATTTGCGTTCAAAATCTATTATAAAATGTCACAATTTATCAATAAAAACGCATCTACCGATGGAAATGTTTTGACTATTAAAACTGTTCAAATTGCTCCGTTTCGCACCCTTATGACTGCTTTAAAAGATATTCTATTAGAAACTAATATTTCTTTCCAGCCTGATGGAATTAGAATCATTAATATGGATAAATCTCATACTATTTTAGTTCATCTCTATTTAGCAGCCTCTAATTTTGAATTTTATGAGTGTAAAAAAGAAAAAATTATTATTGGTGTAAATATGTTTCATTTATTTAAATTAATCAATTCAATTGATAATGATGATACTTTAACAATTTATATTGAAAATTCAGATTATTATGATGGAATTGTTTCACATCTAGCTTTAAAATTTGAAAATGGTGATATTAAGCAATGTAAAACTCAAAAACTGAAATTAATTGAACCAGAACAGGATGAACTTGAAGTGCCTGATGTTAAATTCTCTTCAATCATCAATTTACCATCTGCTGATTTTCAAAAAATTATTCGTGATTTATCTTGTATTTCGGACAAATTAGAAATTAAGTCGGTTGGAAATGAATTAATTTTCAAATGTCATGGTCAATTCGCTTCTGCTGAAATTCATCGTGCTGAATCCGATGGTTCTATGGGATTTATTGTAAAACAAGATTCTTCTAAAGTTATTCAAGGAGAATTTTCTTTAAAAAATTTAGGATATTTCATTAAATGCACTAATCTTTGCTCTCAAATTGAAATTTATTTAGAAAACGATTTACCACTTATTGTCAAATATGATGTGGCATCTCTAGGATCTATTAGATTAGCTTTAGTTCCTTTGCCTTCTTCTTAATTAAAATTATTCATCTTTTTAAAAAAACATTATAATACATTATAATATATTTTAATGATTTTAGGAAGAGATCGTTGTTGCCAAATTCCAATTAAAAAAGATGTTATAGGTTCTCAAGGTCATAATGGGTTTTATGGAGCTATTGGAGAATTTGGTAATACTGGATCTACAGGAAATACTGGGTTCCAAGGAGCAACAGGACTTTGTTATAGAGGATATAACGGGCCTCAAGGAGCTAAAGGTTTTCAAGGTTCAACTAATGGACCCCAGGGATTACCCGGGCCTAATGGATTTACAAATAATAATATAAGAAATTCTATTAATTGTAATTTTAATTTTGAAATTAAAGATTTAGCTTCTTTTCACTATTCCTCAAATTTTATCAATTTGACCAATTTTGCAAATTCATATCTAAATAATAGTGTAAGACTTGAACCAAAAAAATATATAATTAGTTTTTCAATCTACGAATCTTGGTCTGATCCAAATAATAATTTTTTTATTATGCTAAATAACAATAAAAATAATAAAAATACCACTTTTATGCCTGAAATATTTAATTTAAATTCACCTTGTGTTTTATCTTCTACTAATAAATTTATAGCTTTTTCTGGAAATGATATTATTGATTTAACTCTACAGGATGATGATGAGTTTTATAGCATTGAATTATTCCAATCAACTGTTTCAGATAATAGAATTATTTTACCAAGACAAAAAGTTAAATTTAATATTACATTTTTACCATTATCTTAAAAATAATAAAAATATTATTAATATTAATATTTATTTATATATATATTAATATGTCTACTTTTGATTATAAATCTTTTTTAGCTTCTAAAAATTTATGTTTGAATAATTATAACTTATTTTCTGGGCCACAGGGTTCCCAGGGCGCTATAGGTGCTACTGGACCTAAAGGAGTACAAGGTGCAACTGGTCCTCAGGGAGCACAGGGTGCCCAGGGCGCCTGTTGTGTTGGTGCTCAAGGCGCAACAGGTCCACAAGGAGCGCAGGGTAGCCCATCTGGAATTTTAGGACTTCAAGGACCTATTGGTCATCCTGGACAAGGAAATGCTATTAATGAAATTTATTCTGAATATTTGAATTTAAATAATGATTTTTCAAACCCATCTGCACAATTTAATATTAATTTACCTGGTGCAGGAGGAAAATGGGCTTTATCTTGGTCAATTTCTGAATCTGGATTTTCTGATAATTCTAACAATTTTTGTGTAACTTTTACTGATTTAAATAACAGAGAATTTCAACCTGCAATTTTTAACAAAAATTCTCCTTTTAGTTTAAATACAAATGGAGCAAATACATCTGGGGCAGCAAATGATTTAATTGATTTTTCTTATTCAAATGATTTAACATTTACTGTAAATATTTATCAATCATCAAATTTATATTCAGGAAATCATATTTCTTTCAATATATCCATATCATTAATAAGTTTATAAATTAGAGTATTTTTTTAAATTTTTTATTTGGATATTTATAATAAGTATTATTATATTTTATTTATTGTTATAATATAATAATGTATAATTCATATCCAACATATTTAGGAGCTAGAAGATGTTGTGAAATACAAAATTTGAAAAATAATGGTTTAGGTTCTCAGGGTGTCCAAGGTCCCGGAGGTCCAATTGGTCCTGCTGGTAACACTGGATCTCAAGGTTCACAAGGAGCAAGAGGACCTACAGGATGTAGAGGTGCAACTGGTGCTCAAGGCGTTACTGGAGCTGGAAGTCAAGGTGCAACAGGTGTTCAAGGATCAACTGGATCAACTGGAGTCCAAGGTGCAACAGGAGTCCAAGGTGCAACAGGAGTCCAAGGTGCAACTGGTATTCAAGGTGTAACAGGTTCTCAAGGCGCAACAGGAGTCCAAGGAGAAACTGGTGTTCAAGGAGCAACAGGTGTCCAAGGAGCGACTGGATCAACTGGAGTCCAAGGTCACACAGGTGCTCAAGGTCACACAGGTGCTCAAGGAGCAACAGGAGTCCAAGGAGCAACAGGAGTCCAAGGAGCAACAGGAGTCCAAGGAGCAACTGGAGTCCAAGGATCAACTGGATCCGATGGTGTAACAGGTGTCCAGGGATCAACAGGTGTTCAAGGAGCAACTGGAGTCCAAGGAGCAACTGGAGTCCAAGGAGCAACTGGAGTCCAAGGAGCAACTGGAGTCCAAGGAGCAACTGGAGTCCAAGGAGCAACTGGTGTCCAAGGAGCAACTGGATCCGATGGTGTAACAGGTGTCCAGGGATCAACAGGTGTTCAAGGAGCAACTGGAGTCCAAGGAGCAACTGGTGTCCAAGGAGCAACTGGAGACCAAGGAGCAACTGGATCCGATGGTGTAACAGGTGTCCAGGGATCAACTGGATCCGATGGTGTAACAGGTGTCCAGGGATCAACTGGATCCGATGGTGTAACAGGTGTTCAGGGATCAACTGGATCCGATGGTGTAACAGGTGCTCAAGGTCACACAGGTGCTCAAGGACACACAGGTGCTCAAGGTCACACAGGTGCTCAAGGACACACAGGTGCTCAAGGTCACACAGGTGTTCAAGGAGCAACGGGAGTCCAAGGAGCAACAGGAGTCCAAGGTGCAACTGGAGTTCAAGGAGCAACTGGAGATCAAGGAGCAACTGGAGTTCAAGGCGCAACTGGAGTTCAAGGCGCAACTGGAGTTCAAGGCGCAACTGGAGCCGATGGTGTAACAGGTGTTCAAGGTTCAACTGGTGTTCAGGGAGCAACTGGTGTGCAAGGTGCAACAGGATTAACTCCATGGATTCTAACTAATTATCAAGGTGTAACTGGTCCAGGATATACAGGTGTTGGATATACTGGGGATGTCATGATTTTTGGTGGACTATATGTTTCAGGAGGTATTGATCCAACATATTTGGCATTAACACCTCAGCCGTCTGGCTTTACACTACCAGCCGGATTAGATGGTATATGGATAGAAGATGGAGGTTCATTAAGAGTTCAAAAAATGCGAATGGATAATTTTGCAGGTTTAACAGCAGGATACATTGATTTAGAACCAACTAGAAATCCTCAAATTACCATATCTGATGGTATTGATAATAGCTCTATTATAATAAATAATAATGAAATGTCATTAATAGATAATTTATTAGGTGCTTCGGGAACAGTTACTTCATTTACAACTGAAAGTTTAAGTCAAATAGCAAACGGTATAACTATACAAGCAACTTGGTCAGATATTATTAATGGAGTTCAAGGATCAACAGGAGCACAAGGAGCAACTGGAGTCCAAGGAGCAACTGGAGTTCAAGGAGCAACAGGTGTTCAAGGAGCAACAGGCGTCCAAGGAGCAACAGGTGTTCGAGGAGCAACTGGAGTCCAAGGAGCAACTGGAGTCCAAGGAGCAACAGGTGTTCGAGGAGCAACTGGCTCTACAGGAGCACCAGGACCAAATAATGTTTTTAGTGTTTACGGTAATACAGCCAACGCAACTTTTTATCCTATTTTTGTAGGTCAAACTGGATCTTCAGGACAAACTGGATATATAAATTTTTCTTCAAATGGTCTAAGATATACAATTAATTCTGGATCAAATGTTCTTCAAAATCCTTCTTTTATAGTAAGTGATGGGACTGAAATTGATGGTAATGGTGCTTTGGTTATTGCTGGTGCTGGTTCATCCACTAAATCTTTTAAAACTGGGAAATCCACTCTTGGTGCTACACAAGTAGCGTTGGATTTTCAAGCACTAATGACAGGGACAACTACAAGTCAAATGACTTTAACTTCTGCTTCATCAACCGCAAATGGTAAGTTTTATGTTGTGTGTGTTAATAAACCAAGTGATTATATGACTAATTCAATATCATTAGAACCTGATTGGACGAATGTTGCTACAAAAGGTATATTAATAGAACAAAATTATATAGTTGGAGGTGACAACCAACTTCTTACTGGTTTTACAACTAAAAATAATCTTTCTTCTATATATAATTATTATGAAGGAACAACAGAAGAAAGCAGAGTTGATGTAAATTACGATAATGTAAGTATTAAAAGTGGAACAAATCCTTCTCCTACTGAAATTGTTAAAATTACTACTAATGGTTTGAATGTGAGGAATGCTTTGAATAACTATACATTTGTAGCAACAACACTTACACTTAATTTTGAAAGTGTTTCATACAGAAACTTCTATAACGCAACAGCAATTACAACCGCAATTACTCAATCAGCAGTTTCATTCTCAAACCCAGTAGCAGGTGGTTCTTATATGGTTTATATTACGACTGGTGCTGGTGGTTCTTTAACATTCAATACAGGTATTACAGGTGTTAAAACAACTTTTAGTAGCAATTTCACTATACCAGCAAGTTCAGTAGCAGTAATGAATATCTATTATATTAACTCTGTGTATGTAGTCGGTATTAATATCTTGACTTAATATATATGAGTGGTTATTTTTTAGTCAATCAATCACCTCCATCTTTTAATTGGTGTAGTAATGGATTACAAAACAACGGCGGTTTTCCTACACAAACCCTTTTTAATGCGGTAGGGTCAAATCCAGTTTATTTATCTCCTAATGGAACAACACCATCATTATTAAATAACAAACGAGGGAATTGGAATTATACTTTTGTAAAAACAGGAAAGACAACAGGAACGGCAACAGGAACGGCAACAACTTCAACTTCTTTTACTGATAATTATAATTTAAGTGGAGGAGTAGGAGTAACAAATTACACATTAACAATTACAGATAGTAATACAGGTATTTCTAATGTAGTAAGAAATAGTGTAGCTTGGGGTATGGTTTAAAATCTCAAATTATTTATATGGATACTAACGAACAAATATTTTGGACTTTTTTCATTACTTCTATGATGGGGTTGATTTTAGGATTATCAAAGATTGCTTATAAGAGCAAATGTAAAGAGGTTAAAATTTGTTGTATAAGAGTTGTTAGAGATACAGAAACGGAAGAACGAGAAACTGAATTTACCAGAACTCATTCTATAGGGAGTGATAAAGAAGAGAAGGTATAGTATATGTTCCTATTCTTATTAGTAGTAGTATTAAAGGTAGTAAAGTAGTGTTTTTTTTTATTTTTATATTATTTATTTATATAAATAATGGTAGGAAAGTAGTGAAGTTGTGCGGACTTTCCGGTCTTTTTATTTGGGGAAAAATGCTTCCATTTGGTTTTTCAAATTGAACTACAAAAAGTTGTATAGAAACATACCAAACTACTGCCCCAAGTCACTACTTTCCTACCGCCCTTATAAGAATAATTCTAATAAACATTTAGAATAAAAATTACCGAATTATTCTACAACCGACAACCCAAGTATCATTCACTCAATATCTGGCTAACGCTCTTCAAGCATTCTTGGGAACTGGTGTGCCGACGGTTGCGTCTTTGTATGAGTTTGAAATTACTTCAAGTGCTTCTTCGGTCGTTTCACCAGTTTATACTGCTGGTGCGACTTTGTCGTCGGCTCCTTTAATATTTGCCGTTGCGTCTAATACAAATAAGGAAGTCATATTTGATATTCAAAATGTAGGATATGCGACCACCGCAACACAACATTTGTTTCGCTAATGTGTAAATCGCTTTACGGCAACCCCGGGTTCAGCGGTGCGAGTGATAGAACGATTACTTGCTCTTCTGTGAGTGGTGCGACGATTACTGGTTTAACAATCCAACAATCCATTATCGGTCTTACTAATAATTTCACTCTGGAAGCGGTCGTGTATGGATACAATACACTATAAAATTAAATTATTTTTTCTCAATATCCCAACAGTATCATTGCTAATACAAAAGAACATATATTTAATTATCGCAAGACTAAAAATATAAAAAGTAAATATATTTATATTCTCAAGATTTCATTATACTTATAATTTAACTTAAATTATTTTTTTATAACATTCTTCAAATATCTATTTAAGAAGTCAGCATCCTTTCACTATATATAATATTAATTAATCTATAAATAATATTATTAAATTAAATTATTTAATATTTTATAGTTAAAAGAATAAAAAGAATAAATTATTCATTTATATATAATAGATATCAGGGAGCAACAGGTGCTCAAGGAATCACAGGTGCTCAAGGTGAAACAGGTGCTCAAGGCGCCTCTAATTTTTCTCTAATTGGAAATTCAGGATTCACTGGCACAACAGGTTCAACCGGAAGATATTTTGTTGATAGTTATAATTTATTAGTAGGGGGTTACTACAAATCAACAAAATTATGTGATAGCTAGCTTACAAGTTTTTAATGGACCAGGAGTTAATCAAATTCAAAATATTTCAGCAACTATAATGAGAAATACATCACAAGGTTTAACAGGTATAACTTTACCTGCAAATACCTATAATTTATCCTTTCCTGGTAATACAGGTGATGTAACATATCCTCCTACTGGAGCAACTTCAACTAACATAATATCTAGTTTAAGGTCTTCATTATGGACTGTAAGCGGCCAGGGTCCAAGTCAAAATACAAATCTTAGTGGAACAACTATTTATATGAATGCTATTGATAATTTATCTATTAATGGCACACAAGCAGCAACATCAGCATATTATGCTCTTAGAGTTCAAACAGATGACCCATTAGTATTTGGTAATGTAAATATAAATTGTTTTAAATTATCATAAAAAATATTATTGTAATTAAACAATATAAAAATTTTTTTGGTAATAATATAGAAAAATGATTTTTATATTATTATTATTTACATTTACAATAGCGTTTTCTATGGAAAAAAAACAATTTATTATAAATTCAAAAGTTCCAATATGTAAAAATTGTGTATATTTCAAACCATATAAATATGATGAGAAATTCTATGACCTAGGTAAATGTAGAAAATTTGGAACAATGGATATTTTATCCGGAATAATAGAATACAAATATGCTTATAGTTGTAGAACGACTAATGACCTTTGTAGTTTTAATGGAACATATTATGAAGAAAGAAAACATCCAAATATTACATTAAATATTCTTCAAAATGAATTGTTAAATGAATAGTTAAAAATATTTATATTCCTTTAAAAAAAGTATATAAATATTAATTTAGAAATATTTGGCTATACCTTTTTTAAAAGTATATAATTTAGAAATATTTGGCTATACCTTTTTTAAAGGTATATAAACATTTGGCTATACCTTTTTTAAAGGTATATAATTTAGAAATATTTGGCTATACCTTTTTTAAAGGTATATAAACATTTGGCTATACCTTTTTTAAAGGTATATAATTTAGAAATATTTGGCTATACCTTTTTTAAAGGTATATAATTTAGAAATATTTGGCTATACCTTTTTTAAAGGTATATAAATATTTGGCTATACCTTTTTTAAAGGTATATATATAATGGCATTCACTAGATTCCACGACGATCCAGCAAGAATTACAAAACAACTTCAACAACAAACTGATCAAGAAAGATGGTATTTAGATGTTCCTGGCTCAGGTGATAAACCATGTTTCATGTTAGACCCTCAAATTATTCCACAAAAATGGGGTGCAAATTTATGGACTGATTGCACTGATATTTCAAGTTCTCTTTTAGGAATAGATAGACAATTGAACAGAGATTGTATAAATAAAGAAAAATATAAAAGACAAACAATTTATTCATCACCAATTGATTATCCTGTATGTGATAGTTTTTTAACAACAGAACAAAGTAGATCTATAATGCCATCTTGGACTGCCAGAGATTTAACACAAAATCATGCATATATTTTACCTAATAATCCACAAGCTCATACAGAAATGCCTTTTAAAAGTTATACTAGCACAAGAAATTTAGAAAAAGATAATTTTGAAAGGGAGTTTGAATGTGTTCCATTAAATGACCAAGGATACACTGTTCCAGTTCAAATACAAAAAGGCACTTATGTAGCAGGAAAAACAATATGTTCAGCTCCAAATAATTGCGAAAGAATAAATTAAAGGAAAGATAATTTAGAAATATTATAATTTCACTCCTTTAGGGACTGCAAAGTAACAGTTGCCTTTGGGAAAAACCACAAAGACGTAAAAAATAATTATAATATTAATTTATAGATTTATAACGTAGTAAAAAAAGTATATGTATATATATAATATGGAAATAGCCATCCCATTAGTAGCATTAGGAGGTATGTATGTTATTTCAAATCAAAACAAAAATAAATCATACACCGAAGTAAAAAAAAAGGAAAATTTTAATAATATGGGTATTAGAACCAATTTAGGTACAAGAAACACAGAATCTCCTTTATCAAATTATTTACCAAATACTAATATTCCTCCGCAAAATTATCCTATTATGAACAATAAAGAGCTCGTTGATAATATTCAGGAATATCCAAATCCCAATGTAGCAACTGATAAATATTTTAATCAAAATGTTTATGAAAATAAAGAAAGAGCAGGTGTGCCAATTGAAAATCAAATACAAAAAGTTTATTCTTTAACTGGTGATTATTTATCATCCAAAGAATTTATGCACAATAATATGGTTCCATTCGTAGGCAGTAAACCAAGAGGTCAGGTGTATAATAATAATAACGCAGAAACCATATTAGATAATTATGTAGGAAATGGTTCTCAAATTATTAAAAAGATAGAACAAGCTCCATTATTTAAACCACAAGATAACGTCCAATGGCCTTATGGTATGCCTGATATGAGTGATTTTTATCAGTCAAGGCAGAATCCTGTAAATCGCAATAATATGGTAAAACCATTTGAATCTGTAAGAGTTGGACCTGGTTTAGATAAAGGTTATACAGCTGACGGCAGTCATGGTTTCAATGCAGGAATGGAAGCACGTGATAAATGGTTACCAAAAACAGTTGATGAATTAAGAATAACAACAAACCCAAAACAAGAATATACTTTAGACAGTTTACAAGGTCCTGCTCAATCAATGATAAAAAATGTAGGAATAGAAGGAAGAGTAGAGAAATATAGACCAGATACATTTTTCATTAATACACAGGATCGTTGGTTAACTACAACAGGTGCCGAAAAAGCAACTAGAATGGTTTCAGAAGAGATTATTAAAACATCTCATAGAAACGAAACAACAACATTTCAACACGGCACTCCGAATGCTATTTTAAAAACAGCAAGTTATGTGCCAAAAAAATACGAAGAACCAAAAAGAAATCAGTTAGATGGGTTTGATGTAGGACCTTCCAAAACTAAGGGTTCAGGTCCTCATAATGATTTTGACAAAAATTTAAATAGTCACACTAATTATGCAAATAATCGTGCAATTAATAATCAACCACAAACTTTTGGCACTGGATTTTCTAGAGCTATAGGTGCAGCTATTGCCCCGGTAATAGATATTTTGAAGCCTTCAAGAAAAGAAGAGTATAGTTGTAATATGAGAATTTATGGTAATTTGAGTGGAGAAGTTCCAGGAAATTATGTATTGTCTCCTGGAGACGTGCCAACAACTACAATTAAAGAAATGACTTTATATAGACCAAATGGAAATATAGGAAATCAATCAGATAATGCTGGTTATTTAGTTAATGATCAACAACCTATAGCTAATCAACGTGATACAATGAATCAAGATAAATTATTAGGAATGGCAACTAAATATGGTAATAGACAAGTTGATGCAGAATATAGACAGACAAATAATGAATCAAAAGAAAAAAGTTTATATAATCGCACTAATCAAGGCAATGCTAAACAGTTTAATTCACAAATAAATGTAACTTTATCAAAAGTGGATTCAGATCGTGAAAATAACAGACTTTGGGCTCCATCAATTGTAGTTCCTAGTGGTCCATCTGTGCAAACATATGGAAAAGCAAATATGCCTCAATATTATGATAATTGTTTAGGATGTGACCGCATCGCTCCTGATATATTGAATGCTTTTAAAGAAAATCCATATACTCATAGTTTAACTAATTCTGTATAATTTTTATTGCTTTGAATTTTCATTAATTGTTCCATTAGTATAAGTATATGATGTGTTTTTACACCATTTTACGTTGAAAACACCTAAATGGCTACGTTACCTTCACTCATTTGCGCCCACATAGTGGGCTCTTTGAATGAGAAAAGGTGTAAAGAATAATATTGTATTAAAGCCGAAATAAAGAAATATCCAGTGAAATAGGTGAAAATAAATAATGTGCTAGAAGATTTACTTAAAAAACTATATAAAATAGAAAAAATAAAAAACAAAATTCTAGTGAATAATTTGTTATACGAAAAGTCTTTAGTCTCTTTTTCTTTTTCAGAATCTTTTTCATAATCTTTTTCAGAATCTTTTTCAGAATCTTTTTCAGAATCTTTTTCAGAATCTTTGTTAAAATTATATAAAAAACGTTCAAATATTGGTTCCAAGAAATTAATAAAGAATAATATAAATATTAAAATATAATCAATAATGTATAAATTATAAATTTTTGTATAATCAATTACAAAAAAAAGTATTAAAAACGAATATTTTAATGAAAATTCATATGGTTCTTCAAAAGCTAATGGATTTGATAAATAATTACAAATATTTCCTAAATAGAAAAATATAAAAAATAATGGATCTTGTATAGCCAAAGAGGTTATACAAATATAATGAATTCCTTTTAAATATTCCATAAAAGAATTATTTTTAAATTCTTGAAGAATATAATTATCTTCTAGATCATCATATAATTTACAAACTATACCGGCAAAAATAGCAAGAAACAAATATGTAAACATTTTATAATAAAAAAACATAATATAAATACATTTTATTCGGATTAGAAGAAAAATTAATTAATACATAATATTAAAATATAAAAACATTCTTTTAATATTATTAAACGTCTAAATGTCATTAAATATACATGAAAATATAAAAGAAAAGCTAAAATACTTTCATAAAATTAAGAAAATTCCAAATATAATATTCAATGGTCCAAGTGGCTCGGGTAAAAGCACATTAGTGAATGAATTTATTTCATTAATTTACGATGGAAATAAAAGTAAAATCAAAGATTTTGTTATGTATGTAAATTGTGCCCATGGGAAAGGAATAAAATTTATTAGAGAAGAATTAAAATTCTTTGCAAAAACTCATATAATTTCAAATGGTGGAGATATATTCAAAAGTGTAGTATTATTAAATGGTGATAAACTAACAATGGATGCTCAATCTGCGTTAAGAAGATGTATAGAATTATTTAGTCATAATACAAGATTTTTTATAATAGTAGAGGATAAGTATAAATTATTAAGACCTATTTTATCAAGATTTTGCGAAATTTATGTATCAGAACCAGAATTAAATGGAAAATCTATAAATTTATATAAATATCAATTGGAAGAAACATTTAAATTATCTAGTATAAAAAATCAAAGAATTGATTGGTTGAAGAAAGAAATACAAAAATTAAGAGTAAATATGGAAACTATATCGGAAGAGAATATTCAAGAATTTATAATAAAATTATATGAAAAAGCATATAATTCATTAGATTTGATATTATTAATTGAAGATGGGTCAATATTTTTAAAAGAAACTAAAAGATATGAGTTATTGATAGCATTTAATAAAATAAGAAAAGAATTTAGAAACGAGAAATTGTTGATGTTTTTTATTATAAATTTTACTTTTTTAGATAAAGAAGCTTATTTAGAAAATATTTCATTTATGTAATATCTTGTAAAGATAATCAATATATTACAATTACATTTATCAATGATTTTTATCAATGACAACTTCTTTTACAATATTTTTTATAATTTTATTATAATTTTTTTGCTGTTCTTCTTTAGTTGATCCCGACATAACTTCACATATCATTTTCATATATTTATCATTTTGTTTAGATTCGGGATTTTGATAATCGGGATTAGCTTTTTGCCATTCAGGAATTTGTTTAATATTCTTATTTGCCACTTGCTTGATAGCTTTTGTTAAACAACTTTTTTGTTCATCATCTTTAGTCCATTGATTTCCATCTTTAATATATAAAATATCTCTTTTAGAATCACTACAATGTATGGGTCTATGAGTAAAAACAATATCATTAAGATTTTTAATAAAGATCTTACTAATACCTTCTGCATATCCTAATTTGCCTGTTTCTTCAAGATCATTTACAGAAAGATGAATTTGATTTACAAAATCCGATAAATTAATAGCATCTTTGCAGGTTTCATTTAAAAACAAATTAATATTGAATTTATTATTACTATTAACATTATTCATCGTCCCTACTATATTAGTATTATTATTTTTAGAAATTTCAAATAGTTTAGTATTTTGTTCTATCAATGACTTATTTTGTTGTGAAAGTTGTTCAATAAGTAATTTATTTTGTTCAATAAGAAAGTCTTTTACATTGTCGTCTTGGTTAATGATATCTAAAATAAATTGATTATTACATTTTTTATTATGCTTCCATAACCCACTAATTGTTTTATATTTTTGATTACAGGTTTTACATGTGCTATCGCTGCTGGCTACTTTTGCTACTTTTTTATTTCCATTTTGTAGCTTTTTATGTTTCAGTGTCAATAAATGCTTGTCAAAATTACTTTTTTTGCACGTAATATAGTCACAATATTCGCAAGATAGGAAATCCTGGCTACTTTTGTCATTTCCAATTATTTCCATTTATTTCCTAAAGTAGCAAAACAAAATATTTTTAAATCTTTTTTTAAAAAAACAATAAAATTTTATCATAACAAATAAAATGTTAAAAAACTTAAAATTGCTGCATTATCGTAACAAATCACTTTTTGATAAAAAAAGTTCAAGAACCTTTCGGGGTTTTCAAAAATGGACAAAAATAAATGTCCAAAATCCAAAACCTAAAATACTTTTTGAAAAAAAATTGTTACTGAAAATATCACCAGAGGTCTGAGGAGTAGGTTCATTACCATATATGCTAACAAATATAATGTTTTTCAAAAAGTATAAAAAAAAGGTATAAAGATTTAGAAAAAATAAGTTTAAAAGGTAAAAAATAAAGATCAAATAAATACATTATGGATGATTTTAATGTTAGTTCTTTACACGAATCAAAGAATGAATGGGGTGCCCGTTTATTGACTATTTTAACTCCATTTATTATAGAAGGTTTTAAATCAATATTTGACGAGTCTTATAAACTTTGTAAGGATAATGGTGAAACAGAGAAATATTTAATGACATTTCAAAATTTTATTACTAGAATTCCAAAATGGAATAGTTCTATAATTGAGGAGGAACGAAAAAGAATAGTAGAAAAAAGTAATTGTTCATATTTAGAAGAATTAGTAACTTGTATTCATATAATTCAATTGAAGATACTAACAGCTATGAGAGTAGGTCAAAAACAGAAAAAAATAGACATCAATATTCCAAAATTAGAAGATTTTATACACAAAGCATATATTAATGTCGCAAGAAAAATTTATAAAAATGTTTATTTATTTGAAATAAATATTCCTCCACTTCAGATTCAAAAATACAATAGAGAGTTAGAAATAATTGTTCAAGAATGTATACTAAATGCAGTAAGGGAAAGCATTCCAGTAGAAAGTATTTTAAAAGCATATATGGATGAAACAATAGAAGAAGATATAATTGAAGAAATTAAGGAGCAAATTGTAGAAAAACCGGAAGAAATTAAAAAGGAATCAGAGAAAATATTTGAGGGAAAAGATGATCCTGTTAGTTTAAAATTTAATGACGTAGATTCTGTGTTATTGAAAAATGGAGAAGAAGAATTAATAAATGCACCGAAGACAATAGAAAGATTAGAGGAAATAAGCACATTAAGAAATATGCAAAGAAGAATTGAAGAAGAAGAGGAAGATTCTCCTTTACAAATTTCTAATGAAGAAGTCTTATTAGATGGTCTAGATGTTCATGTAATAAATTCTCCAGAAGTAAAATTAGATAATGATTTATTATTAGAAGATATAGAAATTTTAGCATAAGTAAAAACATTGTTTTAAAAAATGCGTTAATAATTAATAAGAAAACTAAAAATATATTTTAGATGGATAATATATTTTTAGTTGCAGGAATAATATCTATTATTTTTTTAATAGCAAAGTTTTTAGAAATGAGATTTATTGATAAAGAGCCAAAACCTTTAAAGTTTCTAATTAGAGATACTTTGTTAGTTTATTTAAGTGTTATAACTGGAAAGTTTGTAATAGATCAATTAAATCCTATAATTAATGATGCTGAGGTATCTCGTGTTCCTTTAGCATTTATGGATAATCCGCCATTTTAACGACCAGACCAAACTTTTACAAAAGGGTAAATTATTTTTTTTTCCTTTAGATCATTTTCGTAATCTTCATAATGATAATTAAATGAATGATTCTTTCTAATAATATTTCCAAAAAGAGAGTTTATCTTATTTAAATTTGGGTATTCAAGCGTAAATAAGAGACCAAAAATGCGTTCCATACCGCATCTATCAGTTCTATTATGAACGACATTTACCAAATTTGTTATATTATATTTATTTTGTATTAATTCTAAAAAGGAAAGATTAATATAGGTTTGGCATCCAAAAACTAAATTAAAATTAAATTTGTCTGGATCTTTTAATCCAAGAATATTTATGGTTGAGCCTCTTAATTTTTCAATTAAAATACTATTATTATTTAAAGCAGATGCAAGACGAATTAAATTATCTAAATTTTCCTTATCATATGTATGGTGCCAAATTGGTAATACAGGGACATTAAATGTTTCAAAAGGAACTCTTTTATGTATAAATACGCTATCATGAATAAAACATGCATTTTTAAACCATTTGTATTTTAATAAATATATAAAAGGTAAGATTTCTCCTCTTCCTGGATATTCAGATTGTATAATAGTAATATTATTATAATCAAAATCGGCTTTTACGAATTCTTGATTGCTATTGTCATCAATAATAATAATTTGTTTAAAAGGGTATAAGGTTCTAATTAGTTTTACACATTGATTCCAATATTTATTAGTTTTTTCACATCTAACATGTCTACAAGTTATGAAACCAAAATTTTTCATAATAATATAATAATATAATATTGAAATATTATATAATTTAAATAATAACTAAAGTTATTTTACTAAATTTTTTTAATAAATAGGTAAATTGTCAATATCAATTATTTGTTCATTTTTGGCTACATTTTTATTTAAAATTTGATATTTACTGAATTCTTTACGTTCCAATTGAGATATAGGAGTATGATTATGAACATATCTAGCAATCATTTTATATAATTTAAAATCAGGATATCTTTCTACTCCATTATTTTTATACAAAACATTGATTCCGTTATCATCAATACACCATTCTACTATTAGTTTGACTAATGGAGAACATTCGTTAATATTTTTAATCATATCAAAATCATCAACTATATAATCAAAAATAGAACATGCTAAGCGACAAATATCAAAACTAAAATTAGGTTCTAATCTTGGTTTTTTATCATTATAGTATGGTTCAGTATTATATTGAGTAGCAGCATCTCCACCAGCTTGAAAACTATCACTGCAAAATAAATTGCCATTAAATTTGTAGATAGCACGTCCAAAATCAATGATTTTATATATTTTGCCAAATGTTGGCACTTTATAAGTTTTCTTTTTAAATGTATAATATAAAAATTGTTTATTTGTAGGAATATACATAATATTGTTAGTATGAAGATCGTTATGAGTAAAAGAGAACATTTTTTGATATGATATCAGAATCATAATAATTTGCATTAAAGCAGAGAACCATTCCTCTTCAGATAAGTTTCCGTTAATAATTAAGCTATCAAATGTATTTTCGCAGCATTCCATACAAATAACTTGCACAGGAAATTTAGGAAAAGTTACAAATAATGATTCTTCATAATCACCATCAGAACTAACATCATCTTCAGAACATATATTATCCTCAGAAACCTTGTTTTCATTAGATTCAATAATAGAGTTGGAGTTAGATTCATTTTCATTTTCACTGGTATAAGATGTTCTGGATGAACAAGTAGAGCCAGATTTTAAAGTTTCTGATTTCTTATCACGTAAGGAAGATACATCAAATGCGTTTGATTCGGTGATATCAACTAATTCAACTCCCATAGTTTTAATATCTTCTAAAGAAACGTGAGAATTGGAATTTTGAAAAATATTTTCATATAAATTATCATCAATAGATTTTAACGATAAAACAGATTGATTAGATTTTAAACTAGTAGATATTTTAATTGGTTCAAGTTTTTTATTTTCAATTTCATTTATTAAATGAGAATAATCATCAATATTGAATAAGACATTTTGTTGTTTAACAAAAAAATCGGATTGAACCAAATAATCAATGTCATCAATGACATTAAGTTTAAAATCATTTTTAATTGCTAAAAAAGATCCATAATATTCAATTCCATGTATAAAATTATGTTCATGCAATGTTTGATTTGATAAGAATGAAAAAAACCCATCAATAAAGGAAGAGTTATTTTGATCAGCAATTTTTGGATGAATTTTAATGGTAGGATCGCTAGGTAAATTAAATAATTCAGAATCTAAATAATTATATTTTCCTACTAAATATTTAAATGGATCAAGTAAAGGGGCCATTTTAATAAATATTTTTTGATTATTAATAATACAATCTTCATCAAATATATTTTTAATTTTGGAATAAAAAACGTTTTGGGAATCTTTGTTTTTAATATCTTTTATGTCAGTAATAGCCCATTTGTGATTTAAGTTAATTGAATTAAAATTGTTTTCATTTAATGAGAAGAATCTGTCATAAATAGGAATATAATTTAGAACATTGGATAAATTGATATGTTTGTTAGTTTGAAATTTTTGGAAAAGAGAAGAATTCTTACGTTTTTGATAATTAACAGTAATAGTCATTAGCTAAATAAAATATAAATTAAATATCTTTTTAACTCATTATTTAAGAAAATTAAAAAGATAAAAATGCCTAAATGAAATTGAAAGTTGAAAGATATAAATAAAAATGCGTAAATAAAATATTATTATTTAGTATAATAATTATAATGAATCTAGAGTTAAAACGTTTTGATATGAAGAGCATAAGTTTTAAACCAAATGAAGCAAAGGGACCAGTAATTGTGTTAATAGGTCGTCGTGATACTGGTAAATCATTTTTAGTAAGAGATTTGTTATATTACCATCAAGATATTCCAATAGGAACAGTAATTTCAGGAACAGAGGAAGGAAATGGTTTTTATGGAAGACTAGTGCCAAAATTATTTATTCATAATGAATACAACACAGCAATCATTGAAAATATTTTGAAGCGACAGCGTGGTGTTTTGAAGCAAATAAAAAAGGAAATAGAGCAATTCAATCGTTCAACAATAGATCCAAGAACATTTGTAATTTTAGATGATTGTCTGTATGATAATACATGGGCGCGTGATAAAATGATGCGATTACTTTTTATGAACGGACGTCATTGGAAGGTAATGTTACTTATCACAATGCAATATCCTTTAGGAATCCCTCCAACGCTAAGAACTAACATTGATTACGTCTTCATTTTGAGAGAACCATACATCGCAAATAGAAAGCGTATTTATGAGAACTATGCTGGTATGTTTCCAACATTAGAGTCATTTTGTCAGGTAATGGATCAATGCACAGAAAATTACGAGTGTTTAGTAATAAATAATAACTCAAAGTCAAATAAACTACAAGACCAAGTGTTTTGGTATAAGGCAGATGCTCATAATGACTTCAGATTGGGGTCAAAAGAATTCTGGGAGCTATCAAAACAGATAAATGATGACGACGAAGATGAACAATACGATCCGAATAACGTCAAGAAACGTGGTCAGGGACCAAAAATTGCAGTAAAAAAGAGCAAATGGTAATAAAGCGCTCCACTAAATTGATAAGCGGTTTTGTAAGTAATATTTACTTGCTTTTAAAATCTTGATTTTAAATATAAAAGCAATAAACCTACTTAAAAACAAGTTATAGTATTTATTTATAATAATGGAAACTATTGATATTGTCAGTTTAATTGAAAACAATCCTATTACAAAGCTTTCAAATGATTATAATATTAAATTACTGTGTAAAATTAAAGATAATTTTACAGATATGGAGCAACAGTTATTTTTATCTAGTTTTTATTGCTACTTAAATTACCACCCAACAAATGATTTTGTAATTGACTTAGATAATGTTTGGAAATGGGTAGGTTTTAATCAAAAAGTTAAAGCAAAGTCTTTATTAGAAAAAAATTTTAAATGTAATTTTGATTATAAAATTATAGCTTCTCAAGAAGGAGTAGCTAATATAAACTTGCTTTCCCTAAAGGGAAAGCAAGATTTTCAGAGCAAAAAACATGGTGGACATAATAAAGAAGTTATTATGTTAAATATTACAACATTTAAATTATTTTGTCTTTTAGCTGACACTAAAAAAGCAAAAGAAATTCACTATTATTTTATTAAGTTAGAAAATTTGTTACATGAAGTTTTAGAAGAAGAATCAAATGAATTAAAGCAAAAATTATTGAAAAAAGAAAATATTATCTTAGAAAAAGAAAAAGAAATTGAAAAAACAATAATTAAACAATTCCCATTAAATACAGAATGTATATATTTTGGAACAATTGATAATACAAATGATTCAAATGAAAAATTAATAAAATTCGGACATACAAATGATCTTTCAACAAGAGTATTAGACCATCATAAAAAATATACAAATTTTCAATTAGTTTCGGCTTTTAGAGTTCAAAATAAAGTAGAAATAGAAAATCTAATCAAAACAAATCCAAAGATAAAAAAACAAATAAGAACTATTCAAGTTAATCAAAAGAATAAAACCGAAATTATAGCATATAATGAAACAACTTTTACTCTTGATAAGTTAAATTATTATATTAAAGAAATAATAAATTCCAAATCATATAGTATTGACAATTTTAATAAATTATTAAAACAAAATGAAGAATTGCTAAATGAAAATAATGAATTAAAAAATCAATTAAATAATAATAATAAAACAATTTTAAAGCAAAGTTTAGAAATAAATGAATTGAAAGACAGATTTAAAAAACAAAAACAAGTATTAGATATTATTGAATCCGAAAATCAATCAGTTTATCAAAATCCTCTAATAGAAGAAAATGAATATACTAGCAAATTCAATGAATTTATAGATACAATGTGTATTGTTCGTTCAGATGTTGAAGAATCATGTGTAAATATGGAAGGCCAATATCGTATATGGAGTAAAGTAAAACCCAAAAAAGAAATATTTCATGCGTTCAAAACATATTTAGATATTAGATTTAAACCGAGTAGGCTTTCTAATCAAAATAAAGATCAAGTAGTAAATGGTTATATTGGTGTAAAATTAAAATCAATTGATTACAAGAAAAAGTCTTTAAATAATGATGCAGAAACATTTTTATTTCAAGTATGTAAATTTTCACCATGTGGGAAGATTTTAAACTCTACATTACTTGATGAATATCAAAGATGGAAAAAAAGTTTAAACAAAGACTGCTTAAACCGTGAATTAGATATGAAAGAAATTAAAGAATATTTAAATTCATGCGATTATGTATTAAAAGCTACAGTTTGGACTGACAAAGGTTCAAATGAAGGCTATTATGGTATATCATTAAAAGTTGATGAATATAAACACAAGACAACTTCCTCAACAGGGAAAAAAGTAGAAAAAATAGAAAAAAATACTGGTGAAATTTTAGGAACTTGGGAAACAATAGCAAAAGCAGCAGAAGCAGAAAACATTTCAGCAGCAAAAATGTCAAGAAGTATAAAAAATAAAATAGTCTATAACGAAGATTATTATTATATAACGAAAATTACTTAGATTTTTAGCTATAATTATAATAATAATGAAGTTTTTACATTATTTGGCTTTACCACTTTTACTTACTTCTAAACGTTTTTTATCAACCAAAAGAAGTTCTATAATAATGAAACGTGAAAGTTTATTAAGTAAGAGTGTTCCATTATATATTCCAAAAACTCCAAATCAAAAAGAATATGTAAACGCCTTGGATTCTAAGGAGGATTGTATTACAGTTGTAGTAGGTCCCGCTGGAACTGGAAAAACATTAATGGCATGTAATAGCGCAGTGAATTATTTAAAAGAAAATAAGATTGATAAGATAATTATTACAAGACCAGTTGTTCCAGTAGAAGAAGAAATCGGGTTTTTACCCGGATCAATGGTAAAGAAAATGGATCCATGGACAAGGCCAATATTTGATATTTTTGAAGAATATTTTTCAAAGACACAAGTAGCAAGTATGGTAACAAATGGACAGATAGAAATTTCACCGTTGGGTTTTATGAGAGGAAGAACATTTAAAAACGCATTTGTAATAGCAGATGAAATGCAGAATAGTAGTCCAAATCAGATGTATATGTTATTAACAAGGATAGGAACAAATAGCAGAATGGTGATAACGGGTGATTTAGATCAAAGCGATAAATTTGAGAATAATGGATTAAAAAATTTGATAGAAAAAATAGAATTATTTAATAAAAAAAATAATTTGGAAAATATAAAATTAATTAAACTAAATAGTAGTGATATACAGAGGAGTCAATTAGTAGAAAGTATAATAAATCTTTATAAATATGATGAAAATGTGAATGTAAATATTAATGTGAATAATAACATTATTTTTCCTACTAAAAGACCAAAGTATGAAGATCCAGATAATTTTTATAAAGACAGAGGAGATGCCGCTTTAATTCCTAAAAAGGATTATTTTAAAAACTATTAATGTAAATTTATAAAACATTTTTACATATCTTTGCTGCTATCCAGGTTCCAAGAACTATCCACATATTATTTATAATATTGCCTCCATTATAAATAACCCATCGTAAAGCTGAACAATATGGTGTTAAAGCAATAAAAGGTGAAATAATGAATCCAAATATAGTAGTAGGAGTGCATAATTTACAATATAGAATTCCTGCTACATAGTGAAGAATAATCCATAATAAATAAATGCCAATAATTTCAAAGGCAATTTTCATATATTTTAAAGTAAATTTGGATATTTTATCAAACATGAGGATAATATGATTTTTAGATTAATTAATAAATTTATAATAAAAATCAATTTTTTATTATAAATTTATCACCTGTTTGTAAATTTATTACTTAATCTATAATTATATGAATTTATATTTTTTACAATTTTTACAATTATAAAATTCCTTTCCTTTGTTGGGCCCATCCTTTCTTACAGTATAAATTTTAACTTGAACTTGGCAATTTTCACAATGACATATTGTTTTTTTGTAACAATCGTTGCATGTCTTTCTCCATTCTTGATGTTCAATCGGTATCTCATAATCACAATTGCAATTTTCGCAAGTTTTATTAATAATTTCTTGATTTTGTTTTTTTAATTTAAAGCAATCACTGCATCTAGTGCGATAGGATTCATCATACATTATAAATTCATTACAATCAATACACTTTTTAACAGTGCTAATACAATTATCGCAAAATATATTTTCAGAATTAATAGATATTATAGAATCATTAAAACATTTTTTGCAATTGATAATTTTATTAGATTTGTCGCATATAAAACATAATTTAGAATCATTTATTTTTCTTGTTTCTAAATTACAATTTAAACAATCAAACATTTTTATTTTATTTTGTAAACATTTTAAAACTGATTTATATTTAATTTTAAATTGTGTGCTAACACAAGAACATATTCCAAATATGCCTTTAGAACTTTGGCAAAAGATATTTTTATTAGTGCATCTATAACATTTAGAATTTGTTATATATGAATTATCATCTATAGAATTTAATTTACAAGAATTATTAGTAGGTTTAGTAGGTTTATTTTTGTTTTTTGCATTTTTTGCATTTTTTTTATTTAATCTTTCTAGTTGAAGAAAGCCTTCAGGCAACCCATCCTTTTTTTCTTGCTGTCTATCTCTTTGTGCTTTTTTCATTAATTGATAATTTTCGTCATTTTCACTTATTACTCTATATCTATTATTACAAACACTACCTACGTTAAATATTATTCCTGATAAATTATTAATGAATTGATAAACATTTTCAATATATTGACTACAAATACAATTGTTAGAATCGCCAAAATAATATCCATTGCATGTAAAGTCTGAATTTTCACTAGAACCATGATTAATTAATTCATTAAATGCAATTTTCAGTTGTAAAAAACTATTGAGATTTGATATATATTTTTTAGGATAAGTTAATAAAAGTAAGAATATAAATTTATCACTCTTTTCAGGGTTACAATTATAATTTTGTTTCATATAATTTTCTAATAGATCCCAATAACCAGAATAATTACTACTATTAGAAAACCTAATTATAAAATCGGGTTCCTCCTTACATCTTAAAATCAAATTTTTAAATTCATTATTACATTTTAATTTAGTAATAGAATTCCATTTATTATCAATTTCAAATTGATGATTCATTTGTTATTTTTACAATAAATTACTTATAAAAATAACCAAGTTTAAAAAAAATTTCAATTTTTTATTTTTTTTATTTATTCGCAAATGGGCCGGATTTTAATTGAGAAAGTCCATAATCAGTTTTTCCTGTAATAATATTTTCACTTTCAAAAAGTTCTGAACGAATATCTGCAACAGAAATAGTTTCGGAATCTTTTGTATCAAAAGTTTGTTCAGTAGTATTAAACCCTGCACCTACTAAATTACCTTCACTATCAATATCTTGTGTAATAGAATTACCATATTTTTCTGCGTTCTTTTTATTTTCATCAATAGCCTTTTGCTTGGTTTCTTTAATTCTTTGTTCAAACGCACTTTTTGCAACTGTTTCATTCTTTTTCTTTTCTTGAGCCAATTGATTTAATTCCTCTTCTAAATATTCAACACGACCAGTTTTATAAGCCTCCGGTTCCCATGGCAACCAAGTTCCGACAGGACCAACAAAAACATCAAAACTAGGATCAGTTTCTCTTAAAAGTCTAGCACGTAATTCAGCTTCTTCTTGTGAAGCAAAATTTCCTCTAGATTTAAACCCTCTTACAGAAGTTTGAAAATTGTGTTTAATACCAAACTTCTTTTCTAATTGTTCTTCTTCGCGATCTAAAAAAGTTTTATAATCATCTTCAATTGATGAGTTTACAATGTTTTCTCTTTCTTCTTTGACAAATTCTTCAAAATCAACAATAATGTCTTCAAAAGTTAATTTATATTTATATGAAATAAAATTTAGAAACTGATGAAATTTTTCCATGGATTTATTCATTTCCCATTTCTTTAGGAATTCTTCAAAGAAAAAAATTTCTCTTTGTTTAAGGATAGTTTCAGGTGAAATAAAGGAAAAACAACCGAATGATTGTCCTGCTATAGGTTTATCTACTTCTAATAAATCAACATATCTTGGATTTGAAGAACCATCTTTTTTCGCTTTTTTTTCAAAACCTGAGTTTTTAGCGGATTTAGGTTTATTTGAATCACTCATATAAATTTAAATAAAATATTAGTTTTAAGTATAAATTAATAAAATTATTATTTTTTTCTTTTTATTTTATATAAGATATGTTAGGTGGAATGATTGATATTTCTGAACTAATTAAGCGCATTATTAAATATTTAATTGAAGGCTTAATGGTCGCTATTGCAGCCTTTGCTATTCCTAAAGGTTCATTGAAATTAGATGAGATTGCTTTAATTGCTCTAACAGCAGCAGCAACTTTTGCTATTTTAGATACTTATATTCCTGCAATGGGTGTAAATGCTAGATCAGGAGCTGGTTTAGGTATTGGTTTGAATTTAGTTAAATTCCCAGGTGGATTTTAAAGAAACTTTTCAATAACAATTAAATAAAATAATATATTTTATCCAAATATAATATATTATGGTAAAATCATTAAGAAGAAAAAAACCTAGACATTATAAAAAAACACTAACAAATAAAATTAGAGGAGGAACAAAATCATATGATAAATTATTAGAAACAAATACCTCGTATCCTATGGAGTTATCTCCATTAGATGGATCTCAGGACCAAAATAATTTATCACAATTAGATACATCTCAGGGATCAATGCACATATCAGAATTAGATTCAACTCAGGAACCTATGGATTTATCAGATTTAAATATTTCAGGATTATCAGATATGGGAAATACAACTTTTAATACAAATGATTTATCAGTTGATAATGATGAATTAATGGGGTTTCCCTATGATGAAACTAATTCAAATGGTTCAAATATAATTGATATGTCTTTTGATACAGATTTAAGTGGAACAACAAATGAAGATGGAATAAATGGTGGTAAAAGTAGAAAGAGTAGAAAGAGTAGAAAGAGTAGAAAGAGTAGAAAGAGTAGAAAGGGTAGAAAAAGTAAAAAATAATTTATTCTAAACAGTAGGAATAAATTCCCAGTCTAATTCAACACACATTTTTTTCCATGTTTCATCTTGTTCAATAAGTTTTTCACGATCTTTTAAAAGAGGAATATCATTTAAAAATTGTGATTCTTCTAAAAGCTCACAAAATTTAAAAAGAACATAATAATAATTTAAAAAATTTACTCTATAATCTGGACAAGTTTTGGCATAAGGAGATTGAATTTCCATAAATAGATTACATAATGTATCTTCCAATTCTTGACTAAAAACGGGAGGATTAATTCCTAATTTATTTTTTATAAAAGCTATATGTTCGTAATATTTATTAAATCCTAATTTTTTTAATATCTCTTTTGTTTTATGATGTGTTAGTTGATCAATATTAATCCTTTCCTTTTTAATTTGAAGGTGTATATGTTCAATTACAATATCTGGTATTTGAGTAGTTTCTTTGCCTTGGAATTGTGCTAGAATTTCTTTAAAATGATTAATTTTTTTATAAGCATAAAAACACACTTCTTTAGGAGGTTCTTTATAACTAGGTTTTTCATTTTCAATTAAATAAGGAATATTTACTGCACAATTATTACAAATTAAAATACCTTCATCGTCTAATGGTATCATTTCACCTTTGAAACAAAATTGACAAATATCAGTTTCTCTAACAAATGAATTCATATCAATAAATGATTCATCAATATTACTCAAATATTTTTGAACAATATTTTTATTATCATGTGTTTTATCATTATCATTATCTTTATTTTTATCGGAATCAAAAGGGTTCTGTTTAATTTTAAAAATATTAAAAAGTAATTGATTTTTAGAAGTAATTTGTTTATTATTTTCTTCAATATTATTAATATTTTTTTTATTTTCAAAATATTCAAAAATAAATTTAGAATTATCAAGAAAATAATTTGTTTTTTTATTTTTTAATTCAATAATCGTTTCATTTATTTCTTTAATTCTATCTTTCATTTCCATTTTTTTTTCAATAGGTAAATCAGTTTCTAAATCTAATTGGGTTTTAAGAGAGCATCTTTCATGTTTTAAAGTTGGTATAATATCTAATTCATCTTTAGAAAATTCATTAATAAATTCTTTGTGTTTACCATCTAATGTAGTAGAATATTTTTTACAAACTTTAATTTTTTTATTGGCTTTAGGCTTAAATGAAGGCATTAAAAAGTATATATATAAAAGTGTTAATAATTATTTAATTAATAATTTTAGCAATTAATTTAATTTTTAATTTTTTAATAGTTAAAAATTAAAAATTTGTTTCATAAAACAATATAATGGATATTGAGGTAAAAATTGATGATAAAATAGATATAGATAAAATAAAATTTCAGAAAATGATATTTTTATATAATGCTTTAGATCGTGGATGGTCAATAAAAAAAAGGAAAGATTCTTATATTTTTACTAAAAACCATGAAGGCAAAAAAGAAATTTTTGAAGAATCTTTCTTAGCTACTTTTATGAAGGAAAACATTGATATTAATAATATATTATCTTAATTATGTAGGTATTTAAATAAAATTAATAAAAATAATTAATTTGATTTCAAAATTTTTTTTTCTTTTAGGAATGTATAAAATGGGAGGCGGTTTAATGCAACTCGTAGCTTATGGTGCTCAAGATGTCTATCTTACTGGAAATCCTCAAATTACTTTTTGGAAAGTAACTTACAGACGTTATACTAACTTTGCTATTGAATCAATTGAACAAACATTCAATGGTCAAGCAGATTTTGGTCGTCGTGTTCAATGTGTTATTAGTAGAAACGGTGATCTTGCTTACAGAACCTATTTACAGGTAACTCTTCCTGAAATTAATCAACTTATGGGTATTGCTTCTTTTGCCCTTGGTATTGGTTCAGGTGTTTATGCTCGTTGGTTAGACTTCCCAGGTGAGCAACTTATTGCTCAAGTAGAAGTTGAGATTGGTGGTCAAAGAATTGATCGTCAATATGGTGATTGGATGCACATCTGGAATCAGCTAACCATGACTGCTGAACAGACTCCTGGTTATTTCAAGATGGTAGGTAACACAACCCAACTAACTTTTATTACTGATCCATCTTTCGCAGAAGTTGATGGTCCTTGTGATTCTTTAGCTCCTCGTCAAGTTTGTGCTCCAAGAAATGCTCTTCCTGAAACCACTCTATATGTCCCACTTCAATTTTGGTTTTGCACCAACCCTGGTCTAGCTCTTCCTTTAATTGCTCTTCAATATCACGAAGTTAAGATTAATCTTGATATCAGACCAATTGATGAATGTCTATGGGCTGTTACCAGTCTAAGTTGTAACGCAGATAACTACAGAGCTGATTTAGATCCAATTAAGCGTAATAATGATCAATATCTTCCAGGTCGTCCAGTTCCAGCTGCTATTGCATACAATCAATCTCTAGTAGCTGCTTCTTTATACGTTGACTATGTCTTCCTAGATACTGATGAGCGTAGAAGATTTGCCCAAAATCCTCATGAATACCTAATTACCCAACTTCAATTCACTGGTGATGAATCAGTTGGTTCATCAAGTAACAAGATTAAGCTTAACTTTAACCATCCTGTTAAGGAATTAATCTGGGTTGTCCAACCTGATCAAAACGTTGATTATTGTTCATCTCTTGTTTGTGATGCTCTTCTATTCAAGGTTCTAGGTGCCCAGCCATTTAACTACACTGATGCTATTGATGCTCTTCCAAATGCTATCCACGCTTTTGGTGGTCCAGATTCAATGGGTCGTGATACAGGTTCATATATTGATGCCCGTGGTCTATTCAATGATGCAGGTGCTCTTGATTATGATATTCCTTCAGGTTTCACGGGTTACTGGCATGGTCCTCAAAATCCATATAATGAAGCAAATTTAGGTGGCGATCATGTTCCACTTCCAGCAGGAATTAGTGAACTAGAAAAGGCTCTAGGTTCAAATAATCCTCTTATTTCTGAATTCTTAAAGGATTATACAACATCTCCTCACAACCAAGGTTCATCTGTTTCAGATGCAGGCACCTTTGTTCTTACTGAGACTTCATTGTTCCTACATTGTTGGGGCCAAAATCCAGTTGTTACTGCTAAGCTACAACTTAACGGTCAAGATAGATTCTCAGAGCGTGAAGGAACTTACTTCTCATGGGTCCAGCCATATCAAGCACATACCAGAAACCCAGATGAAGGTATCAATGTCTATTCATTTGCCTTGAGACCAGAAGAGCATCAACCATCAGGCACTTGCAACTTCTCAAGAATTGATAACGCAACTCTTCAACTAGTTCTTTCCAACGCCACCGTTGAAGGCACAAAGACTGCCAAGGTCAGAGTCTATGCCACCAACTACAACGTTCTAAGAATTATGTCGGGCATGGGTGGGTTGGCGTATAGTAATTAAAATATTGTTACGATTTATCGTGTCAAGTTTTTAATATTATATTTGTAAAATTTATAAAAATATTTAATAATTAATTATTGCATTTTAATTATTAAAGCAAAAAACAATATAGAGATAATATATAAATTACATATATCATAATTTGTGAAAATGAGCGTAGACATCGTAAATCTCATTGAAAGTAATCCAATTACTAAACTGTGCGGCAATTATCAGTCAAAATTGATTGAAAAGGTTCAAAATACCTTCAATAATTATGAACAACAACTATTTTTATCTAGTTTTTATTGTTATTTGAAGTACGATACAAAAAAAGACTTTGTCATTGATTTAGATAATGTATGGCATTGGTTAGAATTTGGTCAAAAAGTAAATGCAAAACGAGTTTTAGAAAAAAATTTTATAATTGACAAAGATTATAAATTATTGCTTTGCCAACTGGCAAAGCAAGACGAGAAGTCTCATGGTGGTCACAATAAAGAAACATTTATGTTAAATATTGACACCTTCAAAAAATTTTGTCTAAAAGCAGGAACAAAAAAAGCAGATGAAATACACGAATACTTTATTAAATTAGAAAATATTATGTTTGAAATAACAAAAGAAGAAAGTGAAGAATTAAAAAAACAACTTACTCAGTTAGAAGATGTAAAAAATAAAGAAATGGAAGAAAAACTTATAAAACAAAGAGAAAAAATATTATTAAGTGAATATGCTCAAGCAGGTTCATTAGTT
>Ga0164295_10000027_pt1 | contig 144591 bp, 124 predicted proteins | sample GEODES006metaG_FD_111798 | JGI IMG/M metagenome (GOLD analysis project Ga0164295, IMG submission 111798) | Oligotrophic lake water microbial communities from Sparkling Lake, Wisconsin, USA - GEODES006 metaG | ecosystem: Environmental > Aquatic > Freshwater > Lake | place: USA: Sparkling Lake...
CGCTGATCGCCTCGCATGCCAGGGAAAGCCCAAACGACTCATCCTAAACGCCATCGCCAGAAAGCTCGTCGTCCGCGCAAACGCTCTCCTCAGGCCTCAAGTCCAACTGACTTGATGACGGGAAGGCGTTGGGGCCCTACCGCGTCAGGCTGGTGGTCGGGGCCAGGACCGTGGCGCCGCGTTCGCGCAGGCGGGCTTCGGTGAGGCGGTCCATGGCGGCCTGGGCGTTCGGATCGCCCATGACCCAGGCGGCGGCGGCCAGGGTGCGGATGGAGGTGGAGCTGACGCCAAAGGCCTTTTCCAGCGCCTCGAAGGGGGAGCCGGCGCCGCCGATGAACTTCAGCTTCACATCGCCCTTGATCTTGGCGAGGCGTTTGGCCTCATCCACGGCGTCGTAGAAGCCGCCGAGCCGGTCCACCAGGCCCAGTTGCCGGGCCTGGGCGCCGGTCCAGACACGGCCCTTGGCCAGCTCGCGAACCTTGTCCGGGGTCATCTTGCGGCCCTCGGCAACCCGGGCGACAAACCCTTCATAGATCTGGTCCATCCAGCCGGCAAAGGCTGCCCGCTGGGCCGGGTTGAACCCGTCCTGCGAGCCGAAGGCGCCGGCATAGTCGCCGCCCACCTGGCTCTTGCGGATGTCCACGCCAAACCGCCCCAGGGCGTCGCCAAGCGCAAACTTGCCGCCATAGACGCCGATGGAGCCAGTCAGGGTGGTGGGCTGGGCCACAATGGAATCAGCCTGGGACGAAATCCAGTAGCCGCCGGACGCGGCGTAGTTGCCCATGCTGACCACGACCGGCTTGCCGGCGGCGCGGACGGCCTCGACGCCCGCCAGGATCTGTTCCGAAGCGGTGTCGGAGCCGCCTGGGGACGAGACCCGGAACACCACCGCCTTGACCGACTTGTCGGCGGCGGCCTGATAGAGGGCGTCGGAGACGGTGTCTGACCAGACCGTGTCGTCGCCGGAGAAGGGATTTCCGCCATTGCCGTTGCCGGTCATGATGGCGCCCTCGGCCCCGATGACAGCCACGGTGGACTGGCCCGATCCAAGCGCGCCGCTCGCAGCGGCCCTGGTGGCGTAGTCGGAGAAATCGACGAGCTTGGCGCCCTTGCCGGCCCGGGCCAGCATGCGGTCGGACGCTTCCTTGACCTGGCCGACCCGGTCGATCAGGCGTCTGGCCTGGGCCTGGTCCGCCGACCAGGGGCCGGCCTCGATGGCGGCAATCAGGGCTTCGGGCGCCAGCTTGCGATCGGTGGCGGCGCTGACCAGGGCGGTGCGGTAGATCGACCCCATCCAGGACAGCTGCGATTCCCTGTGGGCCGGGGTGTAGTCATCATGCAGATAGGGATTGACGGCGTTCTTGTATTCCTTGCGCTGCTCGAACTCGGCCTTGACGCCGTAGCGGTCGAACAGGCGCTTGAAGAAGATGTCCTCGACCTGCATGCCGGTGGCCTGGAAGGCGCTGCCCGGCTGCATCCAGACCTCACCGGTGGCGGCGCCCAGCATGTAGGTGGATGTGACGGCGCCGGAGGGATAGAGGCCCTGGCTGTGGGCCAGCATCGGCTTTCCCGTCGCCCGGAAGCGCAGGAAGGCCTGGCGCAGCTCGTCGGCCGCCGCAGGGGCCATGCCGCCCTCCGGCAGGCGCACAAAGACACCCTTGACCCTGGAGTCGGCGCCGGCTGATTTCAGGGTCTGGATGACCGACAGGACCGACTGGCCGCCGCCGCCAAACACCGCAAAGGGATTCTGGGGGTCCTGGTCGGTCAGGCCGCTGCGCAGGTCCAGTTCCAGGACGGCGGCGGCTGGGGTGGCGGGGCCTTCGGCGCTTTTCATCGCCGAACCGATCAGGCCGCCGATCAGCACCACCGGAATGATCACCATGAACAGAAGCAGCCCGACAAACACGCCGGCCACGGTCAACAGGAACTGCTTCATCAAAAACCCCAGGGTTTGGTCGGCCGCCACGCTAACGTTTCCGGCGTTGCGGTCAAATGAAGACGACGCAACAAATCCCCCGCCGGGTCGGCGGGCCCGCAAAACGGCTTCCAGGAGGTTATTGGGGGAGATTGGTCGGAGTGGCAGGATTTGAACCTGCGACCCCCGCGTCCCGAACGCGGTGCTCTACCAGACTGAGCCACACTCCGACTTGAGGAGCGGCTGTATAGAGGAGGGGATCAAACGCCGCAAGCCACTGTCACACACCCCGTTGCATCGCTCGCCCGGCTGCGCTATCTCCCCCCTCCTCGCGGGGCGTTCACGTCCCCCCGGGCGTTCCTGCTGGGGAATGGTGTAATGGTAACACTCCGGTTTTTGGTACCGTCATTCTAGGTTCGAGTCCTAGTTCCCCAGCCAACGTCATCTTCGGTCCTGGCCGCCCTGGCCAGATGGGCAAGATCAAGTTTCGGACAGATTGAGCCCGGCGGCATCGGGAAGCGTCTCATCCCCCGCATTCAGGACCCGCCGCATCAACACCACATCGACCCAGCGGCCGAGCTTGAACCCGACCGACTGCAGGACGCCGACGTGGTGAAAGCCGAGCGACGCATGGAGGCCGATGGAGCCGGCATTGAGGCTGTCGCCGATCACGGCGGTCATCTGGCGCAGGCCCAGCGATTCGCAAGCGATGATCAGGTCCTGCAGCATGAGCCGGCCAACGCCCGTTCCATGGGCCTGTGGCGCCACATAGACGCTGTCCTCGACCGTGAATCGGTAAGCCGACCGGGGACGGAACGGCTTAGCGTAGCAGAGGCCGACCACGGCGCCGTCCCTTTCCGCCACCCGATAGGGAAGCCCGGAGGCCTGGACCTCTTCGAGACGGCGCAGCATTTCGGACGGCGGCGGCGGCGCCTCCTCAAAGGTGCCGAAGCCGTTGAGGCAGGCGTCGCCATAGATGGCGGCCAGGGCTTCGGCGTCAGAGGCCAGGGCGTCCCGCAGGATCACGCCCTGGTCCAGCCCTTGTCGACCGCCCAGACGGCGAAGGCGTAGTCCAGGGCGATCTCCTTGAGGAAGTCAAACCGGCCCGATGCGCCGCCGTGCCCTGCCTCCATATTGATCTTCAGCAGGACGGGACGGCCGCTGGTGGTGTGTTCCCGCAGCTTGACGGCCCATTTCTCGGGCTCCCAGTAGGTGACCCGGGGATCGGACAGGCCGCCGGTGGCCAGGACGGCCGGATAGGCCTTGCGGGCCACATTGTCATAGGGGCTGTAGCTGGCCATGTAGTCATAGGCGACAGGGTCCTCGATGGGATTGCCCCATTCGGGCCATTCCGGCGGCGTCAGGGGCAGGGACGTGTCGCTCATGGTGTTGATGACATCGACGAACGGCACGGCGGCGATGATCCCGGCATAGAGGTCCGGCCGCATGTTGGTGATCGCCCCCATCAGAAGACCCCCGGCCGAGCCGCCATAGGCCACGGTGCGGGCCGGCTTGCCAAAGCCGTTGCGATGCAGATGCTCGGTGCAGGCGATGAAGTCGGTGAAGGTGTTCTTCTTCTTGAACTTGCGCCCGTCCTGGAACCAGCCCCAGCCCTTTTCCGAGCCGCCGCGGATATGGGCGATGGCCCAGATCCAGCCCCGGTCGATCAGGCTGAGATTGCGGATCGAGAAGTTGGGCTCGGTGGGCAGGCCGTAGGAGCCGTAACCATAGACCAGCAGAGGGGCGGAGCCGTCGAGCTTTGTCCCCTTCTTCATCAGGACGGTAATCGGCACCTGCGCGCCGTCGGCCGCCTTGGCGTAGAGGCGCCGGGCGACATAGTTGGCGGGGTCATGGCCCGACGGAATCACCTGGGTCTTGCGCAGGGTCCGGGCGCCGCTGGTCATGTCATAGTCGAACCAGGACTTGGGCGTGGTCGGCGACTGGTAGGTGTAGCGCATGACCGGGGTGTCATATTCGTAGCTGCCCTCGATCCCCAGGACATAGGCCTCTTCGTCCACGGCGATCGGCCGCTCGGACCGGTCTGACCGGGAGGTGACGACGATCTGGTTGTTGGCGTTGACCCGCTCCAGCCGGACCAGATGGTCCTTGAAGGCGCCGATCCCGACGATGAACCGGCCGGGCTTGTGGGCGATCCAGTCCTTCCAGGTTGACCTTTCCGTTGCCCCGGCCGCCGCCGTGCAGAGCTTGAAGTCCACGGCGCCATCGGCATTGGTCCGGATGATGAACTGGTCGTCCCAATGTTCGACATCATAGAGGACGCCAGCGGTGCGGGCGGCAAAAAGTTCTGGCGCGGCCGTGGGCGTGGCCGCCGGGATCAGCCAGACTTCGCTGGTTTCCTGATTGCCGCAGCCAATTGTGATGAAGGCATTGGATGCCGATGTGCCCACGCCCATGAAGAAGCCTTCGTCGGTCTCTTCGTGGACCAGGACGTCGCTGCCGGCGCCGCCGCGGGCGGGCCGGCGATAGACCTTGTCGGGTCGGCCGTTTTCGTCGCGATGGGTCCAGAAGAGATACTGGCTGTCCGGCGAGAAGGTCAGGTCGCCATAGGCGCTTTCCACGGGACCTTCGAGCACCTTGCCGGTCTCCAGGTCCTTGACGAAGATCCGGTAGTATTCGGAGCCCTGTGAGTCCTCCGCATAGGCGAAGAGCCTGTGATCGGGGCTGTGTTCGGCGGCATTGACCTCGGAATAGGCCTTGCCCTCGGCCAGGGCGTCAGCGTCGAGCAGGACCTCTTCGCCGTCTGTCTGGCCCCGGGGCCGGCGACAGAAGAGCGGATGCTGGCCGCCCTTCTCATAGCGGCTGTAATAGTCCCAGGGGCCGTCCGGGGAGGGGACCGAGGAGTCGTCCTCCTTGATACGGCCCTTCATCTCCTCGAACATATCGGCCTGCAGGCTGACCGTGCTGGCGAGCATGGCGCGGGTGTAGGCGTTTTCCTCGGTCAGATGGGCCTTGACGTCGGCCTTGATCAGCGAAGGATCCCGCAGGACAGCCTGCCAGTTGTCGTCCTTCATCCAGGCATAGTCATCGGTCCGGACCCGGCCCAGCTGCTCGATCCGCTTGGGGACCTTCTTCACGACAGGGGGCTTGGGCGCGGTGGGGCTGGCGGACATGGCTTGACCTGGAAGGATGGCAGCGGCCGCACTGGCAGCCAGGACTTCGCGCCTGTTCATGAAAATTCCTGCTCTTGAGACGATCGCTAGGGAGACGGATTGCCAACTTGTCCGTGACCGGAGCGGCGGTCAATCCGCGCTGAGATGCAACCGCTTTGTCCCGACGGGGTTTTGAGAGTCAGGGACCCCGCTTCCCGAGGCCCCAACGCAACCATGAAGGAACGCTGTCATGTGGGATCGCATCGAAGGCGCCTGGAAACAGATGGCCGGGGCCACCAAGCAGCAATGGGGAAAGCTGACCGATGATGACCTGACCGTCATCGCCGGAAAGCGGGACCAGCTTCTGGGCAAGATCCAGGAACGCTATGGCTATGCCAAGGACAAGGCGGAGGCCGAGGTCCGCGATTTCGAGCATCGGATGAAGAATCACGCCGATCTCAACGCTTCCTGAGGGAATGCGGAGTTAGGTTTGCGGCGCTGCCCACGGGCGGCGCCGTTTTCCTGTCCTGGAAACGGCGACCTTGTCCAACAAGCTCTGGTCTGGCCATCCGTGCAGGTTCGGGAACTCAAACTGTCTGACGGCCCTGCCATCGGCGCCCTCTGCGACTGGGCCTGGTGGCCCGTCCGATCAGAAGCCGGCCTGGCCTGGTTGATGTCCAGGCCAGGCCAAGAGGCGGCCCGCAGGCCTGCCGGCTGGGTCGTCGAACGCGACGGACAGATCGTCGCCTCGGCCGGCAACCATATCCAGTCCTTCAGTCTGGAGGGCGAGACCCTGTTGGGGGCAACGGGCCATAGCCTGTTGGTCCGGCCGGAGGCCAAGGGCCTCAGTCGCAACCTGATCAAGAGATTTGTCGCCCAGACAGGGCTGTTTGCGCTCTACACCCTCAATGCCAACGCCCTGTCCGCGCCGCTCTACAGGCTTTTCGGCATGATGCCCTGGGAGGGCGAAACCGGTCATCGCAAATACGTCTGGCGCGTTGATCCCGTTGGACTGATGACGGAAAGACTGCTGTGGAAGCTGGGTGAGATGGCGGGATTTGACCGCCTGAAGGCCGGCGGCGAGCGGTTTGCAGACGACATTCATTGGTCCGTCCAGCCACATCGGCTTGTGCCCGGCGTCCAGCTGGTGCCGGATTCACAGCTGGATGACCGGTTCGACCGGCTCTGGGCGAGGCTTCAGTCCGAGGGGCGGCTGCTGGCGGTTCGGGATCGGGCCGCCCTGGCCTGGAGGCTGGCGGACCCGGACCTGACACGCAAGCCGGTCCTGCTGGGCTTTGACGCCGATGGCGAGCTGGCCGGCTATCTGCTGGCCTTCTTTTCCAAACAGACCCAGGTCGATCAGCCCGCGCTGGAGATCATTGATCTGATTGCGGTCAGGGACCAGCAGGCACGGGCGATCCCGGCCTTGATCAACAGCCTGGTGCGATCGGCCCGGGATATGGGGGTCGCAAGGGTTCGAATGTCCGTGGTCAATCCGGTGATCGAACCCCTGGTCGCCTCGACTCCGGGGGCCCATCGCCTGGATGCCCATCACCATATCCACGTCCGGTACGACAGCCTCTTTGCCGAAACCGCCCCGCAATCCTGGTACGTCACGCCCTATGACGGCGACTACAGTTTCTGCCTCCGCCCGCCGCCGCGTCCACAGGTCAGAACAGGGCGTGCAGCCGCCTGAAGGACCACCGACCTTGCGTTGGCTGGTTGCTGAGCGTGCGTTTGACGAATCTTCATCTTGTCGGCGGAAACTGGCTTCGTTCCCGGCCAGGATAGGCCTTCGGGGCGACAGGAAAAATGGCCATGAGTCCCGATCTGGCGAGACCTCTTTCACTGGGGCAGGTTGAGCGTAAAGCTCAACGAAATCGATGCTTTCTGGCTGCGACAGTGGTTTATGGGCCCCATGATATCGTCGTCCCGGCAACGGTGCGGGATATCAGCGAATGCGGGGCCAGACTCACCCTGCCGCCCTTCACGCCTCTGCCGCCAACTTTCCGGGTACTGATGAAGCAGTCCGGCAAATGCCACAACGCGCGCATGGCCTGGCGACGCGGCGAGGTGATGGCGGTCGAGTTTCTTTCCGATGTGGACATGACCACCCAGCAGGACGAGTCGGTTCGACTCCTTCGCCGCCTTGCCCTGGAAATGGCGGGTCGGTCCCAGGGCGACTGAAGCGGCGTCAGGCCGACAGCAGAAAGCCTCGGTGCGACGAGGCGCCGAGGCTCCTGTGGGTCGTAGGCGAGAACCGCCGTCCTGTCAGGCGTAGATGACCGAAATCGTCTCGGCGACGCAGGCCGGGCGGGCTTCGCCTTCGATCTCGATGGTGCATTCGTTCTTCATCTGCAGGCCGCCGGCCTTGGCCTCGACGGCCAGCAGCTTCTGGCGCATGCGCACCTTCTTGCCGACCCGGACCATGTTGGTGAAGCGCACCTTGTCCGAGCCATAGTTGATGCCCCGGGTCACGCCGCTGACGCGCAGCAGGCCGGCGCCTAGGAAGGGGATCAGGGACAGGGTCAGGTAGCCGTGGGCGATGGGTCCGCCCATCTCGCGGTTGGCCCGCTCGACATCGACGTGGATCCACTGATGGTCGCCGGTGGCCTCTGCGAACTGGTTCACCCGCTCCTGGGTAATCTCGACCCAGTCGCTGACGCCGACTTCCTGGCCGATGAGGGTGTGCAGATCGTCGTACGCAACTTCTTTCATCGCGAATTTCCTTCCTGGAGTTCTGGTTTCATGACTTTGAGCGGCGACATGCCACGGGCGGCCGTCGGTCTCAAGCCGGGGCTGTGCCGTCGGCCTCAGACGATCTTCGAGTCCGACTTGCCCCAGTAGGCGTCGCGGATCAGGCGCTTGTAGAGCTTGCCGGTCGCGTGGCGGGGCAGTTCGTCCATGAAGTCGAAGACCCTGGGGGTCTTCACATGGCTGAGATTGGCGCGGCAGTAGGCCATCAGTTCGACCGCCAGCTCCTCACGGGAGGCTGAAAGGTCAGCCGGCTGGATCACGGCGATAACCTTTTCGCCCATTTCCTCGTCGGGACCACCGACCACGGCGGCGTCAGCCACCTTGGGATGGGTGATCAGGATGTTCTCGATCTCCTGCGGATAGATGTTCACCCCGCCCGAAATGATCATGAAGCTCTTGCGGTCGGTCAGATAGAGGAAGCCGTCCTCATCCACCCAGCCGACATCGCCCAGGCTGGTCCAGCCGTGCTTGTTGTAGCTTTCGGCGGTCTTGACCGGGTCATTGTGGTAGTTGATCGGCGGCCCGTTCTCGAAATAGACCTGACCTTCGGCGCGAGGCGGCAGGGGGTCGCCCTCCTCGTTGCAGATGCGAAGCTCGCCCATCACCGCCTTGCCGACAGACCCCTTGTGGTTCAGCCAGTCGGCAGAGCCGATGTAGCAGAAGCCGTTGCCCTCGGTTCCGGCGTAGTATTCGTGGATGATCGGGCCCCACCAGGCGATCATCTGTTCCTTGACCGGGACGGGGCAGGGGGCGGCGGCATGCACGGCCGAGACCATGGAGGACAGGTCGTAGCGGCTGCGGACCTCTTCGGGCAGCTTGAGCATCCGGACGAAATGGGTCGGCACGAACTGGCCGCACTGGACCTTGTATTTATCGATCAGGGCCAGGGCGTTTTCGGCGTCGAACCGTTCCATGACGATGACCGTGCCGCCCAGCTTCTGGACACTCATGCACCAGCGCAGCGGCGCCGCGTGATAGAGAGGGGCGGGCGAGATGTAGACGCAACCGTCCGGAAAGCCGAACAGGGCCTGGGTCATCATCTGAAGGGCATTGGGCGCATCGATGGGATTGCCGGTCAGGGCGGGCTTGACCCCCTTGGGACGGCCGGTGGTCCCCGAAGAATAGAGCATGTCCGAACCCGAGGTCTCGTCGGCGACCGGGGTATCGGGCATGGCCGCGCGGGCGTCCTCGAAGCTCTCGTAAGGTCCGCGGGTTCCGCCGACCATGTAGAGCTTGAGGTCCGGAACCAGGGCGGCGACCTCATCGGCGACGGGGCCCATGGCGGCGGAGGTGATGAACACCTTGGCCCCGCAGTCGCGCAGAATGTACTCGACCTCGCTGGCGGTCAGTTTCGACGAGATGCAGGTGTAGTAGAGGCCGGACCGCTGTCCCGCCCAGGCGATCTCGAAATAGCGGGGATTGTTGTCCATGCAGACGGCGATCACATCGCCGACGCCGAGGCCGAGGTACCGGAACAGCTGCGCGCCCTGGTTGGACCGTTCGTCCAGCTGCCTGTAGGTCACCGTCTCGCCGTTGGAGGCCATGACATAGGCCGCGCGGTCCGGGTGGCTCTTGGCGAAGATGGTCGGATGCATGGGTTTCCTCGGGTCCGCCATGAAGGGCGGTTATCGTTGTTCAGTTGAGTTGGCGGATAGAAGCGCGTCCGGCCGGCCGGCTCAAGGGGCGCCGTTGAGGAATGACGTGGCGTTTCGTCTCCGAATTGGCCTCGCCTGGCGGAACAGATATGGAAAGTGCTTCAATGCTTCGGGGAGCGCCATGGCTGGCAGTCAGGATTTTGCGGCAGATCCGCGTAACGAGACCGCCCTGGTCTGGCTGAACGGGGCGCTGGTTCCGAAATCCGAAGCGAAGGTATCCATCTTCGACGCCGGCTTCGTGGTGGGGGACGGGGTGTGGGAAGGCCTGCGGCTGCACAAGGGGGCGCTGGTCTTTCTGGATGCGCATCTGGACCGGCTGTTTGCCGGAGCGGCCGCCATCGACCTGGATATCGGGATGACGCGTCAGGCGGTGATCGACGCCCTGAATGAATTGCTGGCCGCAAACCGGATGACCGATGGCGCCCATCTTCGGCTGATGGTGACCCGCGGACCCAAGTCGGCCGCCAACCAGGACCCGCGCAATGCGCTGGGGACGCCGACGGTGGTGATTCTGGCGGAATGGAAGTCGCCCAGCCCGGCCATCGTGACCCGGGGCCTGACCCTGGCGACGGTGTCGATCCGCTGCAGCCCGGCCTCGATGTTCGACATGCGGCTCAATTCCCATAGCCGGCTCAACCTGATCATCGCCCTGCAGGAAGCCATCCGGATGGGGGCCGACGAGGGAATCATGCTGGACCCGCAGGGTTTCGTGTCCAGCTGCAACGCCACCAACCTGTTCTGGGTGAAAGACGGCCAGGTCAGGACCTCGCGCGGGGACTACTGCTTCAACGGCGTGACCCGGGCCAATGTCATCGCCCTGTGCCAGGCCAACGACATTCCGGTCGTCCTGGGCGATTTTCCGCCGGAGGATCCTGCCATGGCGGACGAGGCGTTCGTGACTGGCACCTTCGGCGGCCTGACCCCGGTGCGACAGATCGATAGGCAGGTGCTGCGCGACAGCCTGCCCGGGCCGGTCACCGCCCGACTGCGGGGTCTGTACGAAGCGCTGAAGGATCGCGAGGCCGGCCTGTGACGATCCGGATCGCCATGTGGTCGGGACCGCGCAACATCTCGACGGCCATGATGCGCAGTTTCGAGAATCGCCCCGATACGGCCGTGGTCGACGAGCCCTTCTATGCGGCCTATCTGAATGAGACGGGCCTGGACCATCCCCTGCGGGATGCGGTGCTGGCGTCCCAGCCGACGGACCGGGATGCCGTCATCCGGTCGCTGACCGGACCGGCGCCCGATGACGCCCCTGTCTTCTACCAGAAGCACATGACCCACCACATTCCCGCCGGAGCAGACCTGGCCTGGACCGCCCAATGCCGAAACGCCTTCCTCATCCGGGAGCCGGAGCCGGTTCTGGCCAGCTATTCGGTCAAGCGGGAAGAGGTCACCCTGGCGGATATCGGGTTCGAGCGTCAGGCTGAGCTTTTTGATCGCGAATGTGACCGGCTGGGCCATGCGCCGCCGGTGGTCGAGGGGCGGGATGTGCTGGCCTCGCCCCGGGCCTTGCTGACCCGGCTGTGCGAAGCGCTGCAGATTCCCTTTTCGGACAGCATGCTGGCCTGGCCGGCGGGGCCCCGGGACAGCGACGGGGTCTGGGCGCCGGCCTGGTATGACGCCGTGGAACGCTCGACAGGCTTTGCACCGCCGGTCACCGAATCCCGGCCGGCCCTGGCCAGCCACCTGCGGGCCATCGCTGACGCCGCCCGGCCGCACTATGAACGCCTGGCGGCCCACCGACTGCGCCTTTGACGCAAGGTCATGCTTGGCGTCTTGCCAGAACACCCTAGTCTACAGGTAAACACCGATAAGACAGGCCGGAGACCATCCATGCAGCTGCTTAGCCAGACCGTCGTCGAGGGCCGCGCCGGTCCCGACGTTTCCCAGGTCTATCCCACCCTTGAGGGGGTCAATCTGGCCGACATCACGCGGTTCATGCAGGGCCAGCCCTATGCCGATTTCGCCCGGATGCGGGCCGAGGCTCCGGTGATGTGGCATCCCGAACCCCTGGGCGGACCCGGGTTCTGGGCGGTGACCCGGCATGCCGATGTGATGACGGTGAATGGCGATCCCGAGACCTTCAGCTCGGCGCGGGGCGGAATCCTGATGGCCATCGGCCGGACCGAGAGCCGGCATGCCCTGCTGTTCCGCGCCTCCATGGACGCCATGATCAACATGGATGAGCCCAATCACATGCAGCTTCGCCGGGAGCATATGCCCTATTTCACGCCCGGCTATCTGCGTGACCTGACCCTGAAGGTCCGGGCGGAGGTCACCCGTCTGCTGGACGCCATGGCGGCGCGGGGCGAATGCGACATGGTCGAGGCGTTTTCCTCGCAGCTGCCCCTGTTCACCCTGTGCGAAATCCTGGGCGTGCCGGTCGAGGACCGGCCCAAATTCCTGAAGTGGATGCATTATCTGGAGATGGCCCAGAACCTGGCGGCGGAACAGGCCGCCGCCCCGGCCCAGCCGACCCTGGAGCTGATGCAGTTCATCCAGGACTTCAACAGCAACGTCGAGGAGATGTTCGAATATGGCCGGGTCATGCTGCACAAGCGCCGCGCCGACCCGCAACCTGACCTGATGAGCGCCATCGCCAGGGCCCAGGTCGAGGGCGAACTGCTGTCCGACGAGTATCTGGACGGGTCCTGGCTGCTGATCGTCTTTGCCGGCAATGACACGACGCGCAACACGCTTTCCGGCTCCATGAAGCTGGTCACCGAGCATCCGGCCGAGCGTCAGAAGCTGCTCAATGACGCCGGCCTGATCCCGGGTGCGGTCAATGAGTTCATCCGGATGGTCAGCCCGGTGATCTATATGCGCCGGACGGCGACGCGCGATGCTGTGGTCAACGGCCAGACCATTCTCGAGGGCCAGAAGGTCATCATGTATTACGGCGCGGCCAACCGGGACGAGACGGTGTTTGCCGATCCCGACCGACTGGATGTCACCCGCGCCAATGCCGACAAGCATATCGCCTTTGGATACGGGCCCCATGTCTGTATCGGCAAGCGGGTGGCTCAGCTGCAGCTGGAAGAAACCTGGCGGCAGATGCTGGCGCGATTCCCGGATATCCGCTGGACCGGCGACATCGACATCGCTCCCAACAATTTCGTCCACGCGATCCGGAGCCTGGGGGTCAGTTTCACACCCGAAAAGCGGGCGGCCTGAGGATTACAGGCCGTGCTGCCACGGACGGTGTCTTGCCTTCCGTGGCGTCCATAGGATTGCTTGAGCCCCAGGAAACGCTGAACCGCCCCCCAGGAGTCGCACCATGAGCTACGAAACCATCCTCTATTCCGTCGAAGACGGCATCGCGACCATCACGCTGAACCGGCCTGACCGCATGAATGCGTTCACCGGCCAGATGATGCTCGAGATGATCGATGCCTTTGACGCCATCGACGCCGATGACGCGGTGAAGGCGGTGATCGTCACCGGATCCGGTCGGGCCTTCTGCGCCGGCGCCGATCTGGGCAGCGGCGCGGCCACCTTCGACTATGCCAAGCAAGGCAATGACACCCGGGAGTCCGGCAAGGTCAACGGCATTTACCGGGATGGCGGCGGTCGCCTCACCCTGCGCATCTATGACTGCCTCAAGCCGGTCATCGGCGCGATCAATGGCGCGGCGGTCGGCATCGGCGTCACCATGCAGCTGCCGATGGACATCCGGATGGCCTCTACGGCCGCCAAGTTCGGGTTTGTCTTCGCTCGTCGCGGCATCACGCCCGAGGCGGCGTCCTCCTGGTTCCTGCCCCGCCTGGTCGGCATGCAGCAGGCCCTGGAATGGTGCTACACAGGTCGGGTGTTCGGAGCCCAGGAAGCGCTGGATGGCGGCCTGGTCCGGTCGCTGCATGAGCCTGATGACCTGCTGCCCGCAGCGCGGGCCCTGGCCAAGGAGATCGTCGACAACACCGCGCCGGTCAGCATTGCCCTGACCCGCCAGATGCTGTGGCGCAACGCCGGTGCGTCCCATCCCATGGAAGCCCACAAGTCCGACAGCCGGGCCATCATGTTCCGGGGCGCCCAGGGCGACGCCAAGGAGGGGGTGACCTCGTTCCTCGAAAAGCGCGCTCCGCAATATCCCAACAGCGTTTCCGCCGATCTGCCGGACATCTGGCCGGACTGGGTCCGGCCTGAATTCAAATAGCAGGGCCGGCTTTCCGGAGCGTTGTTCGGGACGGGTTCGTCATGGCTGGTTAATGCTCGGGGCTTAGTCTGTCCCACGCAGCCGGAGCCAAAATGAGCGAGCCCGCCCTTTCGCGCCCCCCGTCGCCCTTTGACGGAACCCTGGATGAGTCCCCGGTCGCTTCAGCAACGGTCCGTTCCCGGGCCAGTCTTCTGAAGCGACTGGCGGACGTCGTTTGCCTGCCTGCCAGCCGGGTCAACGCCTTCGAGCGGGCCATGACGGCTGATCTGCTGATCGAGGTGCTGCGTGAAGCCGCGCCCGAGGAACGGGCCAAGGTCGCCAGGCGACTGGCCAATCTGGCCGACATCCCCTCGGCCCTGGCCCGTATGCTGTTGCGGGACGAGATTCTGGTGGCTTCCGCCCTGCTGGAAAACTGCCCCAGTCTGGGTGACGCCGACCTGATTGATTGCGCCCTGTCTTCGGACATGGAGCATCGCCGGATGATCGCCGTCAGGCGAGGAGTCGGCGAGGCCGTGGCGGACGTGCTGGTGGATCGACGGGAGGAACCGGTCGTTGAAGCCTTGCTGCGCAACGACCTGGCGCGGCTGAGCCATGGCGCCATCGAGGTGATCGTGGCGGCCAGTCGCGAAAATCCCAGGCTGGTCACGCTGCTGCTCAAGCGATCCGAGCTGCGGCCCAGTCACGCCTACATCATCTTCTGGTGGGCCGACGCGGATAGTCGCCGGGCGATCCTCCTGCGCTTCGCCGTGTCGCGTGAAGTGCTTCAGGATGCGGTGAGCGATGTCTTCAGCATGGCCGCCGAAGAAGGCTGGCGTGACCCGCTGACCCGAAAGGCCCTGCAGTTCATCGAGCGGCGGCAACGCAACCGGAACGCCATCGCCAGAAGCCGGTTCGGCGGCCTTGACGAGGCCGTGCTGGAATCGGAACGCGGCATGACGCGCGAGCTGACCGAAGAAATCAGCTATCTGTCCGGCATAAAGCCAATGACCGGCGCCAAGATCATGACCGATCTGGGCGGCGAACCCCTGGCCATACTCTGCAAGGCCACCGGCCTTCCCCGCGGCGCCGTCCGGTCGCTCTGGCGCGGCCTGAGACGCCCGGAAGTCGACTCTGCCGGCAACCTCAGTCCGAGCCTTGAGAGGGTCCTGACGGTCTTTGATTCGATCGCGGTCGACAGGGCCCAGACTGTGCTCCGCTACTGGAACTGGGCGCTGTCGTCAGCCCTGACCCCGAGCCTGATCCAGGCGATCCGGGAGGGGGACGAAAGCGCGGTGGACGCCTTCTCGGCGCCGCAACGGGCGGCCATGCTGACCCTGGGGCGGGATTTCGGCCGGTAGCGGCATCGACTTCAAGTGAGCGGGGGCTCCGCCTGCCGAAACTGCTTTGCCGGCCTGGCTCGATTTAGAGCCACGGCGGGGCTGTACTGATTTCTTGAATATCGGCGATGGGCTTGTCTTGAAACACGACACGCCTTATGCAGCGTTCAACCGATCATTCGCCCCGGGCAAGGTCCCGTTCAAGATAGCCAAAATGGAAAAGCGCGCTATGGAAGACAAATCCGCCATCATCGAAATGACCACCGATATTGTGTCGGCCTATCTGGGTAATAACACAGTTGCAGCGAGCGAAATTCCGAACCTGATCCAGTCGGTCCACAAGGCGCTGAGCGGTGTGGTCACTGGCGTCGAAACGGTCGAGATCGTTCCGAAAGAACCGGCGGTTCCTGTCAAGAAATCCATCACCCCGGACTTCCTCATCTGCCTTGAAGATGGCCGCAAGTTCAAGTCGCTGAAGCGCCACCTGCGCACCAAGTACGACATGAGCCCGGAGGACTATCGGGCCAAGTGGGGCCTGGCCAAGGACTATCCCATGGTTGCGCCCAACTATGCCAAGGCGCGCTCCGACCTGGCCAAGCAGATGGGTCTGGGGCAGGGCGGTCGCCAGGCCAAGAAGCGCCGCTAAACTCGAGCGGTTTACTCTCGATTCTGAAGGCCCGCCGGCGAGACTCGTCGGCGGGCCTTTTTGACTCCGAAATCCCGGCCAACTGCTGGTCGTCGATTCATTATTGACTCATTTGGAGAATCTTTAACCGGAAAATCATTTTCCGCTTGCTCCCGATTCGTCGGTTAAGCGATAGTGAATCACAGGTGATTCCAAGGGGTTGTTAAGGATTCCGGAGATGGTTGCGCAACTGGGCGCCTCGGCGATAGCTGCCCGCGCCCACGAAGAGCTGTTCAGCTACTGGGCCGCCCTGCGCCAATCCGGGCGACTTCCCGGCCGCGCCGACATCAGCCCTGAAGCGTTCAAGCGACTGTTACCGACCGTCAGCCTGATCGACGTTCTGCGGGACGGCCCCACCCTCGACTATCGGCTTCGCCTGGCCGGAACAGGACTGTTTCCCGTCTATGGACGTGAAATCACCGGCCTGAAGCTTTCGGACCTCTATAGCGGCCAAGCCTGCGACTACTGGCGCGGGGAACTGGACGCCGTGGTCAATGACCGCAAGCCGCGTGTTGGCACACACAGCCTGGCCTGGCGCGGCGCCGCCCATGTTTCCACCCTGTGGCTGCGCTTGCCCCTGGCGTCGGACGGCGCCCGGGTCGACATGATTCTGGGCTACGACGCCGTCATCGGTCTGCAGTCGGAACGACGGACCACCTTCAGCGGAATTCGCGCAGCCTAGAGCCCGTTCCATCATGATCGAACCGATCAAAGCGGAAAAAAGGCTCTGATTCAAAGTGTTAGAGCATGTTCCGATAACCGCTTCACACTTGTCCGAACATGCTCAAATGCGCGTTTCCTTGACGGACCTCTGAAACTCTAAAGCCTGTCTGCGGCGTCCCTGCGGATTCGTTCGACCATGGAGGCCAGACCATTGGTCCGCTGGGTCGACAGGGCGCCGTCCAGACCCAGCTCTCCCAGCGCCGCCCTGGCGTCAAACGCCAGAATGTCTGCCGCCGGCCTGTCCGAATAGAGTCGCAGCAGGAGGGCGATCAGGCCGCGCACGATATGGGCGTCGGAATCGCCGCGAAACTGTAACCGACCCCCGCCGTCTTCGGTCACCAGCCAGACCTGGCTGGCGCAACCCCTGACCCGGTTGGTCTCTGATCGCTCGTCATCGCTGAGCGGCGGCAGGGCCTTTCCCAGGTCGATGATATGGCGATAGCGCTCTTCCCAGTCGGACAGGATGTCGAATTCGTCTTTCAGTTCCTGCAGGTCTTGATCAATTGTGGGGCTCATCCTTGGCGCTTTACGCCCCGGTCAGGCGGCGGGCAAGGCGACCGTGGCGCTGAGGCCCTGGCCCGGAACCGAGGCAATGCTCAACCGGCCGGCCATGGCCTGGCAGAGGGCGTCCACAATGGGCAGGCCCAGCCCGGTTCCATGGGTCGACCGCGTCAGGGCGGACTGACCCTGTTCGAACGGCCGCAGCAGTCGGGGAATGTCCGCAGGATCGACGCCGGGGCCCTGATCCTTGATGGTGATCTCGACCATGCCCAGGCGTTCGGCGGCCGCAACACTGATGCGCCCCCCTTGCGGGGACCAGGTGATGGCGTTGTTCAGGAGATTGAACAGGATGGTGCGAAGGCCCCGGCCATCGGCAAGCACATTGGGCAGGGCAGTCTCATCGCCGATATCGATCGACAGGCCGGTTTGCCGGATTTCGACCTTCAACTGCTCGAGAACATCTTCAAGGGCATGATCCAGCGGCTCGGGCCGGAGATCGAGATCGACCGCATGGCCCTCCAGCCTGGCGATTTCGAGCACCTGGTTCACCAGGGTCAGCAGCTTGTGGCCGCTTTGCCGGATATGCTCGGCATATTCCTTGTACTGCGGCGCGCCGAGCGGGCCATAGAGTTCGCAGGAGATGATTTCTGCAAACCCGATCACGGCGTTCAAGGGCGTGCGAAGCTCGTGGCTGACCATCCGCAGGAAGGACCGCTTCTGGTCGTCGAGGGCCATCTGGCGGCGGGATTTTCGATGAACAGCAGGACGAACTGGCGCCTCGACCGGGGCCTTTGCCTCGGGTTCGGGGGCAGCACGGCGAGCCGTTTGTTTCATCGACGCCTTTCGCGAACCTTCAGGTTCGGTTCTACATGCGGGCACTGTTGCATTTCGCGCTTACGATTCCGTTTCAATGCAGAGGTTTCAGTATTGCAGGTCGCGTGCGGATTGAGACGACTTCTACCTCGTCCAGATAAAAGCTAGGTTCCAGCCTCGCAGTCCATGCGACGAGGGGTTTCAGACTTCTGTTGAACCAAGACCACCCTGATCTGGACCCGAACGTCGTTCCCGACGGCTCGCGCCCAAGCAGACCCTGGCTGCTGCTCGTCCTGACGGCGGTCGCCGGCGGGGCGGCCTGCGTCATGTCTGGCGGACCGGGCGGGCCCCTGGGTGTTCTGTGTCTGTCGCCCCTGGTTGCCGCGCTGCTGGATGCCAAGGGTCGCCTGCTGGCAGGCGGCGCGATTCTCTCGGTGGCGGCTGCCGCCCTGGCCGCAGTTGCCGCCCTGCTGGGCCTGACCCCGGATCCGCCGAGCGGTCCCGTCGGCCTGGGCCTTGGACTGCTGGGGCTGGCGGTGATCGCCCTCAGTCTGGGCGTCGGTCTGGTGCTGGCCCGTCGAAAGCAACTGGAACGCAATGACCGCTCAAGCGCCGACTCGGCCCGATTGACGCGGTTGCTGTCCGGTCTGCCGCATCTCCTGATCCTGCTCTATCCCCACGGCCGGGTGCGCGCGGCCCACGGGCAGGCGCCGGAAGGCATAGATATCGGTTCGCTGCAGCACGTCGGGCTGGCAGGTCTCTCGACAGACCGCCAGGCGATGACCGGCGCCATCCGGACGGCGATCGAATACGGCCATGCCGAAATCAGCTTTGCGCCCATTGAGGCCCAGGACCGCTGGGTGGCCGCCAGCCTTCGACGCACCGAAGACGACATGCTGGTTGCCCTGCTGCGGGATGCGACTACCGAGCGGGCCCGGGAAGCTGCCCTGGAACAGGCCCGCAACGACGCCGAGGCCCTGGCTTCGGGCAAGTCGCGGTTTCTGGCCAACATGAGTCACGAACTCCGGACGCCGTTGAACGCGATCATGGGCTTTTCCGACATCATGAAATCCAGGCTGTTTGGCCCGATGCCCGATCGCTATGGCGAATACGGCCAGTTGATCCATGAAGCCGGATCCCATCTGCTGGACCTGATCAATGACGTCCTCGACATGTCCAAGATCGAGGCCGACAGGTTCGAGCTTTCCCGCGAGCCATTTGATTCCCGGGAAGCCATTTCTGCGGCCCTGCGGCTGATGCGGTTGCAGGCCGATGGCGCCGGCGTAAAGCTTCGGGGACTGCTGCCTTCCCAGGCGCTGGAGATCGATGCAGACCGCAGGGCCCTGAAGCAGATTGTTCTCAACCTGGTTTCCAATGCCCTCAAGTTCACCCCGAAGGGGGGGACCGTCACGGTCACGGCCCAAGGTCAGGACGGCGCCTTTGAACTGGTGGTCGCCGACAGCGGCGTCGGTATTTCCGCCGAGGATCTCGACAGGCTGGGGAGGCCGTTCGAACAGGCCGGAAACACCGAGCGGCGCGCCCTGGGAACGGGCCTTGGACTATCGCTGGTGCGCGCCTTCGCCCGTTTGCACGGCGGCGACATGGAGATCGACAGCGCCATGGGGGAGGGCACGACGGTCACCGTCAGGCTGCCGGTCCTGCTGCCCACCCCGGAGCCGGAGGTCAAGGCCAACCCGGCCGACAATGTGGTCGCCTTTACGCCTCAGCGCTGACTGGCCGCCAGAAAGGCCTGGCCAGCGGCGAAGTCCCCGACCTCGACATAGGCCTTGCGCACCGCACTGTTGCCCTGGCCGTCAAACAGGAATTCGACAATCACCGCTTCCCGCGGATCAAGGTCGGCCAGGGCCCTGGCGGCCGCCGGCGAGAACCGGAACCGCCAACCGCCCCGGCTTTCGCCGAACAGCAGCATGGGTTCGGCGGTCACCCGGGCCTCGGCGGTGAAGGCTCGCGTCGCCGAACGCGGCGGCACGCGCGAAGGCAGAGACAGCTTTCCGCCAACCCCGCGCGACCGCTGGTCCAGATAGGGGCCGCTGGTCCTGGCCAGGTCCCGGATCACCAGTCGGGCGGCATAGGGCCTGGCTCCGTCGGCAAAGATTCCCACCGCCGTCAGGGAGGGCTCGCCATGCTTGCCGGTCAGGCCAAACCGCAGCCGGTCCCAGCCAAAGGCGCTGGTCTGGAGCAGCATCCAGCGGATCCCGTCCCGGGACACCGACCGGTCTGCGGTCCAGCCGGCGACTTCGCCCGGATAGACCATCTTGATCATCCGGGCGTAGCCCTCGAACCCCTTGCGCACCCGGTCAGCAGCCGTGTTCATGTCGGGAGACCGGCAGTCCGCCAAGGCCGCCTTGGACCGGGCCCGGCGCTCCACGTCCAGCAGGTCATCGGTCCGGGCGCCCGAGCGAACGGCCGCGCCCCGGGCCTGGATCCGGGAGGCGTCCAGCGCAGCCGCAATCTGGGGCGTGAACAGCTTGCACCGGCCGTTGGCGGCGGTCATGACCGTGCGCTCGTACAGCAGGCTTGTGGCGCTGCCGCCCGCGGCGGCCGGCGACACAGGCGACAGGAAGGCGGCGGCGGTGAGCAGGACGAGGCCTGCGGTTCGTTGCGCCAACGCCCGGGCGGTCAGGTCGAACATTTAAGGGGATCGGTCCGTCTGGCTATAATTCAGGAGTGACCAGGGATAGGATGGCGGCCTTGCAATCCGGTTAGCGGAGAGGCGTTTCCAGAGTGCTTTTGTCGACCGACATCTGGGTTGCCGCCCTGATCCGGCGCGCCGAACTGGGCGGGGCCTTTGGCGCGGTCTCCCGCAAGGGCGACGCCCGGGCCGGGGCCGTGCTGGTCAAGGCCGTCAACCGCCGCGACAACACTGCAAGACTCTTCAGCGAAGCGACCCGGGGAGACGGCGAGCGGATCTGGATGGAGCCGGTGGCCAGCCATGATGAAGCGGAACTGGACGCCTATATCGCTCGCACCGGGCGGATCGATCCTGATGTCTGGGTCGTTGAAATCGAGGATCGGGAAGGGCGCCACTTCCTGACCGAAACGGTTGAGACCCGTTAACCGCCTTCCTTGACGGAGGTGAAAGCCGGGCATGGCATGGTGAGGCTGGTCTCCCCAACCCGAGTTCTGCCCTTGCTCTTCCTGCTCAACGACGTCGTCTTGAACCTCGAGTCCCTGGATGTGGCGCCTCCGGTGGCCTCCCAGCGTTTCCATACGCTCAGCATGGCCTTCATCGAGAAACTGGGACGCGAAATCTTTGCGCAGGAGCCGCTGCTTCAACGGACGTCACCGGAGAAGGCCCGGCGGCTGGCGTCCCTGATCGTCCTGAAACAACCGACGATCAACGCGGCCCTGTTCGTTGCGCCCCGCGCCAACTGCGCCGAGACCCAGGTGGCTGTCCGCTATGCCGATGTCAGTTTCGACGTGATGGGACTGCTGTTCGAGCGCCAGAAGGCGGCGGCCCTGTCGCCTGTCGAGGCGGACCGGCAGGTCTGGCGGCGCATGGCGGCGTGACGCCCTGGTTCCCGGCATGATCGCCCGGGGTGACAAGTTGACCGCCCGCCGCTACTTCCCGCAGCATGTCCAATTCGCCTGCCGTTGAAGCCGCCCGTCGGCGCACCTTCGCCATCATCAGCCATCCTGACGCCGGCAAGACCACGCTGACGGAGAACCTGCTGCTGGCCGGCGGCGCCATTCGGGCTGCTGGCGCGGTGCGGGCCCGTGGCGAAAATCGCCGCACCCGGTCGGACTGGATGAAGATCGAGCGCGAACGGGGCATCAGCGTCAGCGCCAGCGTCATGACGTTCGATCATGAAGGCCTGATGTTCAACCTGCTGGACACGCCGGGCCACGAGGACTTTTCGGAAGACACCTACCGGACCCTGACGGCCGCTGATGCTGCAGTCATGGTTCTGGACGCCGCCAAGGGGATCGAGCCCCAGACCCTGAAGCTGTTCGAGGTCTGCCGGCTGCGCGACATTCCGATCGTCACCTTCATCAACAAGATGGACCGCGAGGCCCAGGACCCCTTCGCCCTGCTGGACGAGATAGCGACCAAGCTGGCCCTGGACCCGGCGCCGCTGTTCTGGCCCGCAGGGTCGGGCGGCCGCTTCAAGGGCATGGTCGAGCTCCGGACCCAGACCTTCATTCCCTTTGGCCGCAATCGCGAAGAGGGCCATCCGGCGCCCCTGCCGCTGGATTCCAATGCCCTGGACAGCATGCTGGAGCCGGAGGAGCGCGAAGAGGTGGCCGAAGGCGCCATGCTGGTGCAGGAGGCTTCGAAACCCTTCGATCCCCAGGCCTTCCTTGAAGGCCACATGACGCCGGTCATCTTCGGCTCGGCCCTGCGCCATTTCGGGGTCGACCAGCTGTTGCAGGTTCTCGGAACCTACGCTCCGCCGCCCAGGGCCGTGGCGGCCGAGCGTGGCGGCGCCGAGACCCATGTGGCGCCGGGCGACCCGGAGGTTTCCGGGTTTGTCTTCAAGGTCCAGGCCAATATGGACCCCAATCACCGCGACCGGATCGCCTTTTTCCGGCTGACCTCGGGGCGGTTCTCGCGCGGCATGAAGCTGAAGTCGCAGGGCACGGGCAAGCAGATGAGCGTCAATGCGCCCATCATGTTCTTTGCCTCGGACCGCGAGCTGGCGGAGGAGGCCTTTGCCGGCGATGTCATCGGCATCCCCAACCACGGCGTCCTGCGGGTCGGCGACAGCCTTTCGGAAACGGGTACGCTTCGATTTGCCGGGCTTCCCAATTTTGCGCCGGAAATCCTGCGCCGGGTCCGGGTCAAGGATCCGCTCAAGGCCAAGCATCTGAAGCGGGCCCTGGAGGGCCTGGCCGAAGAGGGCGTCACCCAGCTGTTTCGACCCGTCCTGGGGTCGGACTTCGTTGTCGGGGCCGTGGGTCAACTCCAGTTCGAGGTCATGGCCGACCGACTGGCGAATGAATACCAGCTGGACGTAATCTTCGAGGCGGCCCCCTATGCAGAAGCCCGCTGGCTGGCGGGCGCCCCTGCCGATATCGACGACTTCGGCTCCAAGCACCGCACCGCCATGGCCACCGACATCGACGAGTCCGCCATCTTCCTCGGCAAGTCGGCCTGGGAGATCAGCTATGTGGCCGAACGCTATCCGAAGGTCTCGTTCCTGAGGACCCGGGAGCGGGGATAGGCCGACGGCGACCGACAGGCCTCGACCTGACGGCGACATACCGCTACTCACTCCCTCCCCATGCGACCTCCCATTCTTGCCCTCAAGGATGTCCGTCTTGTCGACGGCGCCTCCATCCTGTTCGACGGCGCCGATCTGGCGCTGGAGCCGGGCGCGCGCGCCTGCCTGGTGGGGCGCAACGGGGCCGGCAAGTCGACCCTGATGCGGCTGCTGACCGGCCAGATCGCGGCCGACGCGGGCGAACGGTTCGCCTCTCCGGCCGCCCGGATCAGCGTCGTGCCCCAGGAGCCGCGCATCGAGGGCGAGACCCTGCTGGCCTATGCCACTGCTGGCGGCGCCCAGCCGCATGAAGCCGAGGCGACGCTCGAGGAATTGGGCCTTGACCCGCAACGGGGGACAAGCGGCCTGTCCGGCGGTGAAATCCGGCGCGCCGCCCTGGCGCGGATGTTCGCCGAGGCGCCGGACGTGATGCTGCTGGACGAACCGACCAACCACCTGGACATCCTGGCCATCGAGACCCTGGAGCGGATGCTGCGCAGCAGTCGCGGCGCCGCCCTGATCGTCAGCCACGACCGGGCCTTCCTGGAACGGACGACCAACCGGTGTTTCTGGCTGGAAAGCCGGCGGGTCCGCCGGCTGGACAAGGGGTTCGCCCATTTTGACGACTGGGCCGATCGCCAGCTGGAGGCCGAGTCCGAGGAACTGAGGCGTCTCAATGCCGCCCTGGTACGGGAAGAGCACTGGATGCAACGCGGCGTGACCGCCCGGCGCGCGCGCAACGAAGGGCGGCGGCGGCGGCTGGTCTCCATGCGCGAGGAGAAGGCGACGGTCCTGCGGGATTCCCGCAAGTCGCTGTCCATGGACATGAGCGTCGCCAGCAGCTCCGGAAAACGCGTGGCAGAGGCCAAGGGGCTGAGCAAGGCGTTTGGCGACAAGGTGCTGGTCCAGGGGTTCTCGACCCGGATCCAGAGGGGCGACCGGATCGCCATTGTCGGGCCCAACGGCGCGGGCAAGACCACCCTGGTCAAGCTGCTGCTGGGCCAGATCGCCCCCGACGCCGGCGAGGTGGTCCTGGGGACCAACCTGCAGATTGCCTATATCGACCAGGCCCGGGCCGATCTCGATATCAACGCCACCCTCTGGGAGGCGCTGGCGCCGGGCGGCGGCGACCAGGTGATGGTGGGGGGACAGCCCCGGCATATCGCCGGCTACGCCAAGGATTTCCTGTTCCGTGACAATCAGCTGCGCCAGCCGGTCTCGACCCTGTCCGGCGGCGAGCGGGCCCGTCTGCTGCTGGCCCGGGCCCTGGCCACGCCGGCCAATCTGCTGGTCCTCGACGAGCCGACCAACGACCTGGACATGGAAACCCTGGACCTCCTCGAGGACCTTCTGGCGGCCTATGTCGGCACCCTGCTGCTGGTCAGCCATGACCGCGACTTCATCGATCGTCTGGCCAGCTCGACCATCGGGCTGGATGGGCGGGGCGGGGTGGTGGAGACACCGGGCGGCTGGTCCGACTTCATGACCCAGAATCCCGGGTTCTTCTCGGCCACCACGCCCAGTAGCGCCGAGGCGGTCGCTCCGGCGACGGCCGGGCCCCGGTCGGCCGCGCCGGCCAAGAAACTGGCGAAGCTGTCCTACAAGGACCAGCGCCGGCTGGAGGAACTGGAGGGGCTGGTGGCGTCGCTGCCTGGCGAAATCGCCCGGCTGGAGGCGGTTCTGGCAGACCCCGGACTCTATGCCCGCGACGTCGCGCTGTTCGACCGGACCATGAAGACGCTGGGCGATCGCCGGGCCGAACTGGCGCGGTGCGAGGATGAGTGGCTGATCCTGGAAGAGAAGCGGGAACAGCTGGCTTCGCAATAGCTGTGGATGAGTCAATTTACTGAATTCAAACAGCACTTTGTCCGGATTCACAGGATAGTCACAGTCCGTCCACAGACCTGTCCAGAGGGCTGGGTCGGCCCGGTGAATCAGCCTCTTGCCGCTACGACAATCTGGTCGCACCCTCACCTTGTCGAAGGGAACTGCGGCGCAGGCGAGACGGGAAACCGGCAGGCCGGGCGAGCGGAAAGGTTCCGGGAAAGGCCCGCAGGGAGACCTGCGGAAACCCGTCCGGAACCGGCTGGAGCAGGCAGGCGGGAGCGATCCGGCAGCCTGAACAGCCGGACCCCCGGCAAACCAGAGCCCCCCGAGGCCCTGGGTAGGAGGACGATGCAGCCGGTCAGACGGACGCGTCGTCCTCTTGCTCGTTTGGCGATCCCCAAAAAATCCGGCCGGACCTTGGCGCGGGCGTGACCTCAGCCTACCCTTGCACTTCCAGGATACCGGGAGGGGTTGATGACCAATCGTCGTACTGTGCTGACAGCCGGCCTTGCCGCCCTGGCGGCCGCCTGCGCTCCCAAGGCCAAGGAACCGGAAGGCCGCACCCGCATCCGGTTTGCCACCGACTGGAAGGCCCAGGCCGAACAGGGCGGCTTCTATCAGGCGCTGGCCACCGGCGAGTATCAGAAGCGCGGCCTGGATGTGGAAATCCTTCAGGGTGGTCCGGGCGTCAATGTGCCCCAGCTGCTGGCGGCGGGCGCCATCGAGCTGGGCATGGGGTCCAACAGCTTCATCGTCCTGAACCTGGCCAAGGAAGGCATTCCGGTGAAGGCCGTCGCCGCCTTCATGCAGAAGGACCCTCAGGTCCTGCTGGCTCATCCCGATCAGGGCGTGCGGTCGATCGCCGACATGAAGGGGCGGCCGATCCTGCTGGCTTCGGCTTCGCGCGAAGCCTTCTGGGTCTGGCTGAAGGCCAAGTACGGGTTCAATGACGCACAGTTGCGCAGCTACAACTACAGCTCTGCACCCTTCCTGGCGGACAAGCGCTCCGTCCAGCAGGGCTATCTGTCCAGCGAACCCTTCACGATCGAAAAGGAAGCCGGGATCAAGCCCGCAGTCTTCCTGCTGGCCGACGAGGGCTACCCTGGCTATGCGACCATGCTGCTGGCGACGGACGCCCTGCTGGCCAGCAAGCCGGAGGCGGTGAGAGCTTTCATCCAGGCGACGGCGGCGGGCTGGAAGTCCTATCTGAAGGGGGATGCGGCGCCCGGCGACGCCCTCATCCTGAAGGACAATCCCGAAATGACGCCGGAGCTTCTGGCCCATGCCCGGGCCATGATGAACCAGTATGGCATCGTTGAAAGCGGCGACTCCGAAACGCTGGGGATCGGCGCCATGACAGACCAGCGATGGGCCGACTTCTTCAAGATCGCGTCGGACCAGGGTGTGTATGACAAGGCGCTGGATTATCGCCGCGCCTATAGCCTCGACTTTCTCAAGGGCTGAGACGCCGCTGTCATGACCCTTGCCCAGCTCAGGTCTGTCCGGGTGGACTACCGCCGCGGCCCAGCGCTCGGTCCCATCGATCTTGGACTGGCCGCTGAAGAGGTGGTCGCCCTGGTGGGTCCGTCCGGCTGCGGCAAGTCGACCGCCATGCGCCTGTTGGCGGGCCTCGAGAAGCCTACGGTGGGGACCGTCGAACGGGCAGCGGGAAAGGGCGAGACCTCGCTGGTCTTTCAGGCGCCGACCCTGGCGCCCTGGTTGAGCGCCCTGGAAAACGTCGCCCTGCCGCTGCTGCTGGCCGGTGAGGCCCGGGACACGGCCCTGGAACGCGCCCGCGACTGTCTTGAGCAGGTGGGGCTGGGACGGGCCGTCAACGCCCGTCCGGCGCAACTGTCGGGCGGCATGGCGATGCGGGCGTCCCTGGCGAGGGCCCTGGCTTCCAGGCCCCGGTTGCTGTTGCTGGACGAGCCCTTTGCGGCCCTGGACGAAATCACCCGGCGCTCACTGGCAGACGATGTTCTTCGTCTCTGGGCGGAGACCAGGCCTGCCATCCTGTTCGTGACCCACAACGTCGAGGAAGCCGTCTACATGGCCGCAAGGGTCGTGATCATGACCCAGGGGCCAGGCCGGATTGCCGGCGATGTGGCGACGCCGGGCCCCTTGCCCCGGCCGGAGGGCTTCCGGACGAGCGCGGCCTTTCGTGAGACCGTCGAGGACGTTTCCCGGATCCTGGCTGACACCATGAAGGCCGCGGCTTGAACCGGCTGGCTGCGTTTCTGGCGCCCCTGACGCTCGTCACGGCAATCCTGCTGGGCTGGGAACTGGCCTGCCGCTGGATGTCGGTTCCGGTCTATCTGCTGCCTTCGCCCAGCGCGATTGCCGCCAGCATAGCCGTGGACTGGTCGCCCCTGGCCGCCGCCGCCTGGACGACCCTGTCCATGGCCCTGACCGCCCTGGTCATCGCCAGTGTCTGCGCCTGCCTCCTGGCCTTGCTCGGCGGCCTCAATCCCCTGATCGAACAGGCGGTGCAGCCCATTGCGGTCACAGTCCAGGTGACTCCGGTGGTGGCGATTGCGCCGCTGGTGATGATCTGGACAGGCCTGGATCACCCGGGGCGGGCCATCACCATCCTGGCGACGATTGTCGCTTTTTTCCCCATCTATTCCGGGGCTGCTGCGGGACTGCGGGCCGCAGATCCGGATCTCGAGCGGCTGTTTGATCTCTATGGCGCGAGCCGCTGGCAGAAGCTGATCCGCTTGAGGCTGCCTTCGGCGGTTCCCTTCATGGTCGAGGGACACAAGGTGGCCACGGCCCTCGCGGTGATCGGCGCTGTGGTCGCCGAGTTCGTGGCGGGGTCCGGCGGCGCCCAGGGCCTCGCCTGGCGTATCATCGAATCGGCCAATCGCCTGCAGACGGCCCGGGTGTTTGCCGCTCTGGTGGTGCTGGCGGCCATGGCGACGCTGCTCTACGCCCTGGTCACTGTCGCCGAGCGCCGAATCCTGGGCTGGTGGTCCGGGCGTTAGGGCAGGGTTAAGCGGCCTTTGTTAAGCAGGAGGCCGTTCCTGCTCGATGGGTGTCCATGCGCCTCCACCTGCTTCTGCTGCTGCTCGGCCTGCCCGGCGCTGCCCTGGCTGCGGAAGATCGCTATGGCGCCACGCGGAGCGTCCTGCCGATGTCGGCAGCGCAGACGTTTGGCGAACAGCCGGGAACGGCCGGCTCCGGCCGGGTCCCACGCCGACTGACCTGGCCAGGCCAGATCGAACAGCCTGCGCAGCCCGCTGCGACTGCCCCCCCCTCAAGCAGGATCATTCCGGATCGCCTCGGGTCCAGCCATCCGGGCGTCGCGGGAAACCTGCCTGGCGCCGCCATGCCGGGCCGACACCTTGAGGCCGGACTCTCGGCTGCGCCCGTCATGGCGCCGGTCCCTTCTGCCCCCAGGTTCGACCCGCCCCCACAAGAAACCCTCGCGGCGAAACCAGCGCCGACCGTGCAGATGGCCGCGCCGCCGAGTGTGCCGATGGCGCCGCCTGTTGCGGCCCAGGCCATGGCCCCGCCGCCCGTTCCCGTTGCAAACCTCGGCCATGGATCGGCCCGCGCCTATTCGGTGGTGCGAGAGTTTGGCGGATCGCCAGACCGTATCGCGGCCCCGGCTCCGCAAAGCGCCTTTCGAGGCCGCGCCGAGGTGAGCCTGCTGCCGGAAGTTGCCGGCAGCCTGTCTCCTTCGACGTCGGACATGGCCGAGCCCGATCAGGACGAAAGCCCTCGTCCCGTTCGATCTGCCCCCAAGGACAAACGATGAGCGCCCATCCAGCCCGTTTGCGCGAATTGATCGACCTGGCCCAGGAAGGGTCCAGCGAGCGTCGACGCGAACTCCTTCGCGGCCTGACAGACGCCTTCTTTGCGCGGGATGCGCATGCGCCGGCGGAGATGGAACTGTTCGACCAGATCCTGAGCCAGCTATCGGATGAGATGGAAGAGGTTGTCCGCGCCGATCTGTCCGGCCGGATGGCGTCCCGTCCGGACGCGCCATCCAGGCTGGTCCGACAGCTCGCGCTTGACGATTTCAAGGTGGCCGGGACCCTGCTGACGCGGTCTGCGGCCCTGAGCGACGAGGTCCTTCTGGATGTCGCGAGATCAAGGGGTCAGGAGCACCTGAAAGCCATTTCCGGCCGAACCCATGTTTCTGCCGCCGTTTCAGATGTGATCGTTGAACGGGGGAACGACACGACTCTGAGCGTTCTGATCCGCAATGACGGCGCCGATCTGTCGAGGCAGGCTCACGAGCGGATCGTGGACCGGGCGGTGGCCAGCCCGCAACTGCGGGAAGCGGTGATCGAGCGACGAAGCCTGCCGGTAGACCTGTTGAACGAGCTGTATTTTGTTGCAGAGGCGCGGCTCCGGGAACGGATCCTGGCGCGCAATGCGGAAATCGATCCTGCCGAACTTGAATCGGCCCTGGAGCGGGGCCGCAAGCGCATGGCCACCGCCGATGGGGCCCTGCCGGCGGACTATGCTGTTGCGGACGCCGAGGTTCGGGCGCTCCACGCCAAGGGAGAACTGGGGCCAAGGATGTTGGCGTCCTTCCTGCGGGAGCGAAAGACGACGCGTTTCCTGACGTCGCTGGCGCTCCTTGCCCGGGTTGATTTCCATACGGCCCGCCGGATTGTCGAGCGGCGTGAAATGGACGCCCTGGCGATCATTTCCAAGGCGGCCGGCTTCGACGCCAGTCTGTTCCTGACCTTCGCCGTCCTGATCCTCGACCGCGAGGCCGATGCGATGGGCAGGGCCAGGGAATATGGTCAGCTCTATGCAGACCTGTCGCCAGAGGTCGCACAGCGAACCATCCGCTTCTGGCGCATGCGGCGTCAGTCGGGCGACCTGGCTGCGGCCTGAGTCGGTCCGGTCTATCGGCGGACGGTCTCTGACCTCTGGCGAATCCGCTCCAGGCCCCGGGCGGCCAGGTCCGACAGAGACCTCAAGCCGTTCTCGGAAAAGACGTCCAAGGCTGAGTCATAGGCCATGGCCGAGGCCTGGAGTCGGTCGCCGGCACGCCCTGTGATCTCCACCCGCAGTTCATAGAGCCGGGCCAGACTGAGCTGGATCATGGCCCAGGACATGGGGTCCTCAGCGGGTCTGGCCGCCTGAAGTTCCGTCTTCAGGGAGGCTTCGGCGGCATCCAGAACCGCCAGGTCGCCGGTCAGCTCGGCCAGCCGGCCCAGACATCCGGACCGTTGGTTGGCGGCGGCGGCTCTCAAGGCCAGGGCGGGCTGGTCCTTGAGACCGACAGCGACCCGGTCAAAGCACCGCAGGGCCTGTTCAAAGGCTCTCGGCGCATCGGTGGCCTCGCCCAGAATGCGCAGCGACTGTCCCAGCATGGCCTGGATTCGCGTCCAGTCGAGGGGGCTCTGATCGCGATCCAGCGACTCCAGCACATCGGTCAGGATCTGGACCGCTTCGGCGGCATCCAGGGCGTCGCCGGTCAATTCCGCCCGAAGCGAGCGGATCGAACCGGACTGGGCCGTCAGCCTGGCCGTCAGCAGGGGCTCGAACTCGGGATCCAGGGTCGCCAGGGCGCGCTTCAACTCTTCCAGCGCGGCGTCCACCAGAGTCTGGTCCTTCAGGCGGGCGCCGCAACCGGCGAGGATGTCGGCCTTGATCCCGCAATGTTCGGCGGCCGACATTCGAAAGGCCGAGGCGTCCTTGCCGGCGGCGATCAGTCGCTTGATCGGCGCATCAAACCGAGCGGCTGCGGCGAGGGCGTCTTCAGCCCCGGCGCTGCGCAATGCCTGGCGGCCGGCGAGGCCGGCCAGGCCTGCCTGGGCGAGGGCGCCGATCGGACCGGACCGGGTCTGAATGCCGGTCAGGGTCATGGCGACAGCGGCCTCCAGTCCCTCGTCGCCGAAAAGTTCAGCCCCCAGCAGGGCGCAGCTGGCCTGTTCGACCCGGGCGGCGGCGGCGGCCGTCATGCGGCGGTCCCGTTCGAACAGGGCGACGGCGGACTGGGCGCAGGCGGCAGCCTTGCGCAGCACCACGGGGTCGCCGCTGCGTCGCGCAACCTCACGCCAGATCCGGGTCGCTTCCAACTGGCGGCTGGCCGGATCGCGGGCGCCGATCCGTCCCGCTGCAATATCGGCGGCACGGCCTTCGGCCTTGAGCATGTAGAGGTCCAGCAGGTCGAGGAGCGCGGCATCGCCGCCGGTCACCCCGTTCCTGGGGCTGGGCGACATCCCGCCCTGGAACACGCGTCGCAATTCACGGCCAAACTCGAACATGCAGACCCTGGCTCCACCGAAGTTGGACCGTCCCAACCCGGCACAGTCCGGAGGTCGATCACCTCTGTCAGAGCAAAGCGCGGTCCGCCGCCGTTAACAAGATATTTAGATTTTTGGTCCTTTGGGCGCGAGGCAGGTCAATAGGGAATGTCTTCAGGCGGCGGAGCGGCAGGGCCTGGGTTGACAGCGTCCGGCCCCGGCTCCGGCTCCGGGTCCCGGGTCAGGACTTCCAGTTCTCCGGCCACCCGACCGAAGTCGGACGCAATGCCTTCGTAGAAGCCGTTTCGGGGATCCGGCTCGGTTTCCGGTTCCGGGTCCGGCAAGAGCCAGTCGAAGTCCCTTGCCGGCAGGCCCTGATGAGCGGCGACCATGTACTGGCGCCAGATGGTGCTGGGCATGCCGCCGCCGGCCACCCGTTCCATGGGCGTGTCATCGTCATTTCCGACCCAGACGCCGGTGACGACATCGGGCGTGAAGCCGATGAACCAGGCGTCACGGTAGTTCTGGCTGGTGCCGGTCTTGCCCGCCGCCGGCCGCCCGAAGGCCGCCCGGGAGCCGGTCCCCTGATCCATCACTCCCTTGAGCATATTCACCATCATGCTGGCATAGGCGATGTCGTAGACGGGGGACGCAGGCTTGGCGGAGCGACTGTAGATCGGCTCGCCCGCCTGGGAGACGATACTGTCGATGATGTAGGGCTGGACCTTCTGGCCAGCCTGCTGGAACACCTGGAAGGCGCTGACCAGTTCCAGCAGGTTCACTTCGTAGCTGCCCAGGGACACCGAGAGGTCAGGACGGCCGGGGATGGTCGTGAGGCCAAAGCGCCTGGCGATCTTGCCGATCGCCGGTCCGCCGACTTCCTGGCCCACCTTGACCGCCACGGTATTGATGGACTGTGCCAGAGCGGTTTCGATGGTGACGGGGCCACGGAATCCGCCGCCGTAGTTTTCGGGCTCCCAGTCGCCGAACTTGACCGGTCCGTCTATCCGGATGTCCTTGGGCAGCAGGCCCTTTTCGAGGGCGGCGGCATAGATGAACGGCTTGAAGGTGGAACCGGGCTGGCGCTTTGCCTGGACGGCCCGGTTGAAGGGGGCAGCGTCGAAATCAACCCCGCCAATCATGGCCCGGATCGCACCGTCGGTTCCAAGCGACAACAGGGCAGCCTGGGAGGCCTTGGCGCGAACGCCGTCAGCGGCCAGGACCTTGCGGATTGTTTCGGCGCCGACGGCCTGAAGCCGACTGTCTATGGTCAGGCGCACGGTCAGATCGGGGGCGTTGGCCCCGGCGATCCGCACAGCTTCGGTTGTGGCATAGTCCAGCAGATAGCCGATGTCGCCTTCATCGGCGAGGGCGCCGGCCGCCAGTCGGGGCGGATTGTCGAAGGCTTCCTGCGCCTGGGCCGCAGTGATCCAGCCTTCGCTCCGCATCCGGTCGAGGACGAGGTGCGAGCGTTCCAGGGCGGCGCCCATGTTCTTGTTCAAGGCCAGGCGGGAGGGCGCCTTGGGCAGAGAAGCCAGGAGCGCAGACTCGGCGATGGTCAGTTCCGAGGCCGGTTTGCCGAAATAGGATCGCGCCGCGCCGTCGACGCCGAAGGTGTTGGCGCCGAAATAGATGCGGTTGAGATAGAGCTCCAGAATCTCGTCGCGGGTCAGCACCTTGAAAAGGCGCCGCGCCATGACGGCCTCATGCAGCTTGCGCTTGAGGGTCTGTTCCGGGGACAGGAAGAGGCCCTTGGAAAGCTGCTGGGTGATGGTCGACCCGCCCTGAACGGTGTGCCCTGCACGCCAGTTCATGACCATGGCTCGCGCAATGCCGTAAAAGTCCAGGGCGCCGTGCTGATAGAACCGGCGATCCTCTGCGGCCAGAAAGGCTCGAGGCACATGGGCAGGCAGCTGGGTGAGGGTGATCCGCTGGCCGTATCGGGGGCCGCGCGTGGCGATCAGCCTGTCCTGGCTGTCCAGAAAACGAATGCCCGGCGCACGGTTGACCGCAAACAGGGCGCTGCGCTCTGGCAGGGCAGGGACATCGGTCAGGTATTTTTGCCAGATATAGACGCCGCCGGCCGTGGCGATCCCGGCGCCGATCACGAACAGGACCGCCAGGGAAATCCACAGCCACTTCAATCGGGCGAGCTGCGCCCGGAAGCCCTCGAGGGAAAACCCCGACCCTGTTCCACCGCCTGATCGGCGCGCCCTCGGCTTCTTGTCCCCGGTTGAGCGGCCAAAGACGGGCGGCCTGGCAGCGCGGGCCGGCCGTACTTTCTCCCGCGTCTTCTCCCTGGCCTTGGCGGGACCCGGCGGCGGGCCGGGGTTTTGCGGCGGTTCACTCTGCGCGGCTCCGGCCGGCTGACTCGGGGTCGCGACCGGCGTCCGGCTGTCCGGTTCCGTGAAGCGGTAGGGTTCGAGGGACCAGTCGTCAGACACGGAATGAGAAACCTAGCAGTAGTGGCCTGATCGGTTTAGGACGCTGCACCATGCCGCGCAAACCCTTCTGGGAATACAAGACGCTGGGCCAGATGACGGTGGCCGAGTGGGAGAGCTTATGCGACGGCTGCGGCCTTTGCTGCCTTGTTCGCTTCGAGGATGAAGTATCCGGCGAAGTGATCCCCACACGGGTCCATTGCCGCCTGTTCGAATCGTCGGCCTGCACCTGTAGCGACTATGCCAACCGCAAGAAGCATGTCCCCGACTGCGTCAAGCTGACACCCTACAATATCGAACGATTGGCGTGGATGCCCCTGTCCTGCGCCTATCGACGGCTGCATGAAGGGCGATCCCTGCCGGCCTGGCACCCCCTGGTGACCGGCGATCCCGAGAGCGTTCACAAGGCGGGGGTCTCGATACGGGACCAGACGATCAGCGAACTGACCCTGGACCAGCCCGAGGATGCGCTGGAGCACCTGGCATGGGACTTCATGCTCGATCATGGCGACGACGCCTACGAGCCATGATGGGGAACCGCGGGGCGGTTCAGGGACTTGAGCCGGGACCCCAGGGCCCGATGGGCGATTCCAGTGACAAAAATGTCACTATCGCTCTTGCGCACGAGCCAGTTTCGCTTAGGTAAGGGTCTGGCCTGTCTCACGGAAAGAGGACTCCTTGGCGCGCGATCCGTATCTGGAACTGGGCGTAACCCGCAGCGCGACGGCGGAAGAAATCCGCAAGGCGTTTCGCAAGCTTGCCAAGCAGTTTCACCCCGACGCCAATCCCGGAGACGCTGCAGCTGAAGAGCGTTTCAAGAAAATCTCCGCCGCCTTTGACATTCTGGGCGATGTCGACAAGCGCAAGAAGTTTGACCGGGGCGAAATCGACGCCGACGGACATGAACAGCATCCGGGCTTTGGCGGACGCAGCGGGTTTGGCGGGGATACGGGCGGCTTTGGCGGGCGCGGCGGCGCTGGCTGGTCGCCAAAGCCGGGCAACTTCGATCCAGGCGTCGATCTCAATGATGTGCTGGGCGACATCTTTGGCCAGCGCGATGCCGGCGGCCGGGGTTTCGGCGGGTTTTCGGGCAAGGGCGCCGATCTGCGCGCCAGGCTGGACATCGAAATCGAAGAGGCCATCCGGGGCGGCAAGAAGCGTATCGCGTTTTCCGATGGCCGAACCCTGGAAGTCTCGATCCCCAAGGGCGCCCAGGACGGACAGGTGTTGCGGCTGAAGGGGCAGGGGGCTGCCGGGCGGGGCCAGCCGGGGGACGCCCTGATCGAGATCGGCCTCAAACCCCATCCGATCTATCAACGGGATGGCGAAACCCTGATCATGGACCTGCCGGTCAGCGTGCCGGATGCAGTCCTGGGGGGCAAGGTCGAGGCGCCCACCCCCGACGGCGCCGTCAGCCTGACCGTGCCGCGCGGGTCCAACAGTGGTCAGCAGCTTCGCCTGAAGGGGCGCGGCTTTGTGGACGCCAAGGGCCGGCGGGGTGATCTTGTCGCCCGACTGGTTGTCACCCTGCCGGAACTCCAGGGAAAGGAGCTTGAAGCCCTTGCCCAGGAATGGCGCGCGAAGAATCCTTATGTCGCCCGACGCAGATAATGTCGCTCGAGGCGTGAACCAGACAGACGCCGCAATATCTGCCAAGGATAACAGGACTATTCAGCCCCCATTCAGGGCGCGAACTTTACAGACAGGGACATGAGCCGGTTAATCGCCCTTCTTGCCGTCGCCTTGATCAGCAGCGCCGTCCCCGCGCTTGCCGAGGCCCAGTCCCGTGGGGACAGGCCGGAGCGGCCGGACCTACGGCCGGACAAGCGCCGTGACGGCGGTTACGATCAGCCGCCGCAACGGGAAATCGCCCTGCCACTGCTCATACGCATGGTTGAGCGGGCGACCGGCGGCGAATATGTCAATGCCGATCCCCGGATCATGGGCGGCCGGAAATACTACTGGATGAGGCTGCGTTTCCCGGGCGGTCGCTTGCAGGACTACATGGTTGACGCCGCCACAGGCCAGTTCTGACAGGAATTCGGAATGCGCATACTGCTTGTCGAAGACGATCCCGATCTGTCGCGCCAGCTGAAGATGGCCCTGGCGGACGCCGGTTACGCCGTCGATCATGCCGCCGACGGCGAGGAGGGGCATTTCCTGGGTGAAACCGAACCCTACGACGCGGTCATCCTTGATCTGGGTCTGCCCAAGATGGACGGTGTGTCCGTGCTCGAGCGGTGGCGGCGGGAGAATGTCGCAACCCCGGTTCTGATCCTGACGGCCCGCGACAACTGGAGCCAGAAGGTGGCCGGCTTCGATGCCGGCGCCGATGACTATCTGACCAAGCCCTTTCATACCGAGGAACTGCTGGCCCGGCTTCGGGCCCTGGTGCGGCGTTCCGCCGGCCATGCAGCGCCCAGTCTGTCCTGCGGCGGCATGCGGCTTGATCCCCGGGCCGCCCGGGCCAGCGTCAATGGCGAGCCGCTCCGGCTGACCTCCCTCGAGTATCGCCTGCTCCATTACATGATGATGCACCAGGGGCGGGTGATCAGCCGGACCGAACTGGTCGAGCACCTCTACGATCAGGACTTTGATCGCGATTCCAACACGATCGAAGTTTTCATCGGTCGGGTCCGCAAGAAGATCGGCCCGGACCGCATCGAGACCGTCCGAGGTCTTGGCTACCGGATCATGGCGCTCGAGGGCGAGAGCGAGGCGTGAAGCTGGTCGCCCAGACCCGCCGCGCTCTGTTTCCGCGGCTGGGCCGGTCCTCTCTGGTCTTGCGGCTGGTGCTGCTGGCTGCGATCTGGAGCGTGGCCATGCTGGTGGTGGCGGGGTTCGGGCTCAACGAGCTGTTCCGCAGAGCGGCCGTCGATCGGTTCGAAGCGGGCCTTGAGGAATCCATCAAGGGGCTGGCTGCGGAAACGACCGTGTCGGATGGTCAGGTCTATGCCCCGCCCATGACTGACGCCCGGGCGTTTCGGCCTTTCAGCGGCTTCTATTGGGAAATTGCCCAGCTGGGGCCTGGCCAGAGCGTGACGCCACTGGTGAAGTCCCGGTCGCTCTGGGACAGCAGCCTGTCGCCGCCGGCGGCCGTGATCGCCCATGCCAGGAAACAACCCGGCGAGACCGTCTATTTTGACACCATCGATCCTCTGGGCAAGCCGCTGCATGCCGGGGCGCAGCTGGGCAGTATTCCGGGCCGGAACTCGCCCGTCGTGTTTCTGGCGGCCGAAAACCGGGAGTCCATCGATGCGGCGACGGCCCGGTTCGTGGTGATCATTGTCGGTTCGCTGGTCATTCTTGGCGCCGGCCTGATCGCGGCGGTCTATCTCCAGGTCCGGGTCGGTCTGCAACCGCTGTTTCGACTCAGGCGAGAGATTGCCCAGGTGCGCAAGGGCAAGACCGACCGCCTGACCGACGATTATCCGGCAGAGCTGTCGCCCCTGGCCGGCGAACTCAACGCCCTGGTCGCGCATAATCAGGACGTGGTGGAACGTCAGCGCACCCATGTCGGCAACCTGGCCCATGCCTTGAAGACCCCCCTTTCAGTCATGCTGACCGAGGCCAGACAGCAGCCCGGCAGCCTGTCGGATGTGGTCGAGCGACAGTCCGAGGCCATGCGCGCCCATGTGGAGCACCATCTCCGCCGGGCCCGCGCCGCCGCCCGGTCCCAATCGCTGGGCGAACGGACAGACGTGACGGATGTCCTGGATGAACTGGCCCGGACCCTCGAGCGCATCTTCCAGAGCAAATCAGTCAGTATCGACTGGACCACGCCGGAAGGACTGTGTTTCCGCGGCGAGAAGCAGGACTTCCAGGAGATGGCCGGAAACATCATGGAGAACGCCGGCAAATGGTGCCGGCGCAATATCCGGGTTTCGGCCAGGGAACTCGATCCGGAGTGGTTTTCCCTGACGGTCGACGACGATGGACCCGGCCTGCCGGCCGAGCGTCGGGGAGAGGTCCTCAAGCGCGGGGCCCGGCTGGACGAATCGGCCCCGGGGTCTGGCCTGGGGCTGGCCATCGTTGATGAACTGGCCCGCGCCTACGGCGGCGGCGTGACCCTGGAAGACTCGCCCCTGGGCGGCCTGAGGGTCGTGCTGCGCCTGCCGCGCGCGGAAGTGTGACCCTTTCGCCTTTCGGCGTTCCTTAACGGTAACGGTGGCAGTGTGCTGAGGATCACCCATCCCGTGATGCCCGAGCCGCTGCAATGACCGAGTTGGCGCCAAACAAGGCTGCGATGCTCCGCGCGCTGATCGAAGGCCTGCCCAATAGCGCGCTGTTTCGGCTGGAGCAGATGCTGTCCAACCAGTCTGCCTTCGACGAGACTCTGGATGCGGTTTGGCGGATGCTGGACCTGGAGGTGCGGGACAGGTCCGTTCGCGATATCGTGCTGGCCCCCATCGCGGGATTGCTGGAGGGTCCGCGCAGGGTGTTCCCAAAAGCCCTGATTGCCAAACTCTGGCGGTTCCTCAAATCAGACCATCCTGCGGCTGTTTTCGAGGCTGAAGCCATGGCCAAGGTCTGGGATCCGGAAGCCCTTGATGTGTCATCCTTCGACCGCCTCTGCCTTCTGGGCGCCGAGGGCCTGAAGGCCGATCCGCGTCCGGAACCGTTCTCCTCCATCGACCCTTCCGACGCCGCAATGCTTGCAGGTTATCTGACGCTCGCACCCATCATCCGGCGAAATATGGGCGCTTTGTCGGAGTGGGTCTCCAGGATGGGGCCCGAACAGAAGGTGGCTGCCCGGCTTGGCTATCGCGACTGCGCCCTGGTGTCGCCGGATGCCGGCGCGCACTATTTCGAAATCCTGTCTTCGCTGCTGCCTGAACCGGACCAGGTCCTGCGGATCATCTCGGCGGTGATGGATCGACCGAGCGAGCGCTACCTTTCCGACTCGGAACTTTCGGGCTTCGGACAGAGGATGCTGGAGTCCATCGACAGATGTCTGGCCGAGATCAAGGCCTATGATTGCAACGGCGGCATCGAAGCCGGCCGGCAAGCGGGCCGGGTGGTTCATCGGGCGGCGCTGGCCATAGCTGAACTGGACTCGGCGGTCCAACTGAGCAAGGAGGGCGCCTGGGGTCAAAGGCTGGCGCAACAGAAGCGCAGCCTTGCAGAGATGGTCGAGACCCATCTGAAACGGATCGAGAAATCTGTTGGCAAGGCGCTTCCAGTCCATGTCATCCGGTATAGCGCCCGGCTGTTGGGCAAGGCCCCCGAGGTCTCTGACATGCCCGACCAGGCGGAACTGACCCGGGCCCTCAGCCTGCTGGCCTTTGCCGACGAAATCCGGGCTGATGCCGCCAGCGGCGGCTTTGGCGCGGCAAGGATCAAAATCCTCGACGCTGTCGAAAAGCACACCGATCCCTATGTCGTCGATCTGCTGGATTTGCTGCGGACCGGGGATGCGGAAAGCAGCGCCAGGATCAGGAACTACATCGAGGCTGCCGCCCAGATTCTGGGCCTGATCCATGATGAGAAGGCCGTAGACCTGGTCCGCAGACGGCTGGCCGCAGCCTAGCATTTTCGGCGCCCACGGGCTGCTGTCCGACGCCCCGGCGAGGCCAAGGCTGCGGCCGAGGTTCCATGATCCCGCTGCACAAAGTCGCCTCGCATCGGCCGTGGTTATCCGCTAACAGCGCGTCATGATCGCGTTCTGGATAGTCGCCGCCGGGCTGTCAGCTGCCGCTGCCGGGCTTGTGCTGTATTCTGCCCATCGGAGACGCCTTGCTGCGGCCGGCGCCGAAGACGCTGCGGTGTCGATGCTTCGCCGACAGATGGCTGAAATCGATGATCTGGTGGCGAGGGGGCTGTTGAATGGCGAGGAGCGTGAAAGTTCCCGCGCCGAGGTGGGTCGTCGTCTGCTGGCTGCCGCCGAAAGGCCATCGTCCCCGGTCAGAACGGATGGCGATCGGCTGGTCCTGATTGCAGCGGCGTCGATCCCGATCCTGGCCGTGGCGCTCTATTTCTTCGTCGGACATCCCGGCGCCCGTGACGCCTCCATGGCTTCCCGGATCGCGGCCTGGCGCCAGTCTGACCCGGCGACCCTGACCGCAGGACAGATTTCCGCTGTTTTGTCCCAGGTGGCGGTGGAACGGCCGCGGGACGCCGAGGTGCTGAGAAACCTGTCGATCGCCCGACAGGCGGCCGGCGACAAGTATGGCGCTGCCAAGGCCCTGCGCCAGGCCGTCGCCCTGAAGCCCTCGGACCCGGCGCTCTGGAGCGCGCTGGGCGAGGCTTTCATGGTGCTGGCCGACGGCCAGATCGGCGTCGATGCGCGGCAGGCTTTCCTGCAGGCGACGAAACTGGACCCCGAGGCTCCGGTTCCCCGCTATTTTCTGGCCAGAGCGCGGGCCGAGTCCGGTGATGTCGCGGGCGGTCTGGCTGACTGGAAATCCCTACTCGGGGACCTACCTTCAGACGACGAACGGCGAACCGGTCTGGCGGCGGAAATCGCCAGTCTGGAACGCAATGGCAAGTTGGTGAAGGACGAGCTTGCCACGGCGGCGGCGTCCGGCGACATGGGCGCGGCGATCCAGAACATGGTCGCCGGCCTGGCCCGCCGCCTGGAAGAGCAGCCGGATGATCCGGACGGCTGGGCCAGGTTGATCCGCGCCTATTCGGTGCTGGGTGAAACCGGCAAGCGCGACGCCGCCATGGCAAGGGCGCAAAAGCTGTTCAAGGACCGGCCTGACGTGCTGGAACGACTGAAGACTGCATCGGAGGCGCCGCAATGAGTTTCTGGCCCAAATCCCGCACCGCCCGTCGTCGCCTGACGATCCTGCTGGCCATCGCGCCGGTGCTGGCCCTGGCTGTCGGGCTGACCCTGTTTGGACTGCGCAACAACATCTCCTTCTTCTACACGCCGGCCCAGGCCGAAGAAGCCCAGGTCGCCGCCGGCCGGGCCTTCCAGCTGGGCGGACTTGTCGAGGTGGGAAGCCTGAGCCGACTGCCCGACGGGGCCATGCAGTTTCGGGTTGCCGACCGCAAGTCCGCCATGACCGTCGTCTATTCCGGCGAGGTGACCAGCCTGTTTCGAGAAGGCCAGGGGGTTGTCGCCGAGGGCGCCCTCAGGTCTGACGGTGTGTTTGTCGCCAAGCGGGTCCTGGCCAAGCACGATGAGAAATACATGCCCCGGGAAGTCGCCAAGGCCTTGAAGGAACAGGGCGAGTGGCGCGGCGATGGCGCCCGGCCTGGCTATGGCGCGCCGCAAGCCGGCAAGGCGACCGGAACATGATCGTCGAGCTGGGCTCACTTTGTCTGGTCCTGGCGCTGGGACTTTCAGTCGCCCAGATGCTGCTGTCCGGTGCGGGCGCCCACAGGCCGCTGCTGGCCGGAGCCGGAGAAGGCGCCGCGACCGGCGCCTTCCTGGCCACGGGCCTGACCTTCGCCGCGCTGATCTATGCCTTTGTGACCAGCGATTTTTCGGTCGCCAATGTGGCGGCCAACTCCCACAGCGAAAAGCCCTTGCTGTACCGTGTGGCCGGCGCCTGGGGCAGCCATGAAGGCTCGATGGTGCTCTGGTGCCTGTCCCTGACGGGTTTTGGTGCGGCTGTAGGCTGGTTCGGCCGTGATCTGCCTTCTGACCTCAGGGCCAGAACCCTGGCGGTTCAGGGGGCGCTTGGGGTTCTGTTCCTGGCCTACACGGTCTTTGCCTCCAACCCGATGGCGCGGCTTGCCGACATTCCGCTGGAGGGCCGGTCCTTGAATCCCCTGCTGCAGGACCCGGCCCTGGCCCTGCATCCGCCACTGCTCTATTTCGGATATGTCGGGTTTTCGGTGGTCTTCAGTCTGGCCGTGGCCGCTCTGATCGGCGGTCGGATCGATGCGGCCTGGGCGCGGTGGGTGCGCCCCTGGACCCTGGCGGCCTGGAGCTTTCTGACCGTCGGCATCACCCTGGGCAGCTTCTGGGCCTATTATGAGCTGGGCTGGGGTGGCTGGTGGTTCTGGGATCCGGTCGAGAACGCGTCCTTCATGCCCTGGCTGATCGGGGCCGCCCTGCTTCATTCGGCCGTTGTGACCGAAAAGCGCGGCGCCCTGCCTGGCTGGACCCTGTTCCTGGCCCTGGCAGCCTTCAGCTTTTCCATGCTGGGCGCATTTCTGGTGCGATCCGGCGTCCTGACCAGTGTCCATGCCTTCGCCGTGGACCCGACCCGGGGGATGCTGTTGCTGGGTATCCTGGGTGTGACGGCCGGCTCGGCCTTTGCCCTGTTTGCCTGGCGGGCGCCGTCGCTGGCGCCCGGCGGACTGTTCGCGCCGGTCAGCCGGGAAAGCGCGATTGTCCTGAACAATATCGTCCTGACGGCTGCGACCCTGACCGTGCTGCTGGGCACGCTCTACCCGCTGATCCGGGAAGCGGTCGACGGCAACACCGTCTCCGTCGGCCCGCCGTTTTTCAATCTGACCTTCACGCCCGTTATGCTGCTGGGCATGGCGGTCCTGCCCTTCGGTCCGATGCTGGCCTGGAAACGCGGTGACGCCCTGGGAGCGGCGCAGCGGCTCTGGGTGGCCGCTGTTCTGGCCGTGGGCGCCGGTCTGTTGGCCCTGGCCCTGGTCAGTCCGACAAAGGCGCTGGCCAGCGCCGGCCTGGCCGTCGGGTTCTGGCTGGCCTTCGGAGCCGCTGCCGAAATCGTTGAACGTATCCGCCTGTTTCGGGCCCCCCTGGCCGAGGTAGGCCGGCGACTGATCGGCCTGCCCCGGGGCGCCTGGGGATCAAGCCTGGCGCATTGTGGTCTGGGACTGTTTGTTCTCGGAGCCTGTTTCGAAACCTCCTGGAAGGTCGAGTTCGCTGAAGTCATGGCCCCGAATGCATCGGTCAGGCTGGGTCAGTACGAACTGACCTTCAAGTCCGCTTCGGTCGTCGATGGCCCCAACTTTCTGGCGGAAGAGGCCGTGATCCAGGTCAGCCGGGACGGACGATCCGTCTGTGAAGCCCGGCCTCAGCGGCGCTTCTACCCCGCAGGCGGCCAGACCACCCAGGAGGTCGCCATCTGCGTCCGGGGGCTGGACCAGGTCTATGTCACGCTGGGAGAGCGGCGGGCGACGCCGGCCGGCCAGCCGGGATGGCTGGTTCGGGCCTATTTCAATCCATGGGTTCAGCTGATCTTTCTGGGGCCCCTGCTTATGGCGCTGGGCGGCGGCATCTCCCTGTCCGACCGACGCATGCGCTTTGGCGTCGCGCGCAAGGCGGGGCTGGCGACAGCATGAAACGCCTGGCCCTGATCCTGGTCGCCGTCTTCAGCATGGCCGCCGCCTCTGATCCGGCCGAGCGGCTGCCAGACCCTGCGCAGGAAGCCCGGGCGCGGTCGCTGTTCCAGGAGATCCGCTGTCTGGTCTGCCAGAACGAGTCCATCGACGACTCCGATGCGGAACTGGCGGGCGACCTGCGCAAGGTGGTCAGGGAAAAAGTGGCCGGCGGCATGAACGACACCGAGGTCCGCAGTTTCCTGGTCGCCCGCTATGGCGAGTTTGTCCTGCTGAAGCCGACCTTTTCCGCCGCCAATCTGATACTCTGGCTCGCGCCTCTGTTCGTGATCCTTCTGGGCGGTGCGCTGCTGTTCGCCCGGACCCGAAAGACGAGGGTTGAAGCCGCCCTGACCGACGAGGAAGAAGCCCGACTGTCCCGTCTGGACAGCCGTTCGGCGGATTGACACCAAGCCGCCGCGATCTTGCCGCAACAAACACATGACGAATGACGCAAAGATAACTTGAGGGGCGTTGCGGATCGTCGCTAGGCTTCTAGGTTATAAGGTCAACGTTCCGCGGTCACGGGACACAGGAAACTATTGAACATGGCATCGAGAAAGTCTGGATTTGTCGTCGGCGCCATTGCCGGCGTTGGAGTCGCTGCCGCCGCCATGGCGGGCGTGGGCATGCGGATCGCACCAGCCGAGGCGGCTCCGCCCGCGGCTGCAGCCTATCGGGCGACGCCGGTGAACTTTGCACCGCCGCCCGGCGCGCCGATGTCCTTTGCCGATATCTTCGAAAAGGTGTCGCCGGCTGTGGTGTCCATCGATGTGAAGTCGAAGGTCGACGCCAAGACCCTGCGGCGGATTCCGGGTCTGCCCTTCGGGCTCAGCCCCTCGCCCGACCAGGATGGGGAAGGCGGAGACGACCAGGGCGGCGGCCTGCCGCGTCAGCAGTCTTCGGGCTCGGGGTTCTTTATCACCGGAGACGGCTATCTGGTCACCAACAACCATGTGGTCGAGGGCGCCGACCAGATCACCATCACCCTGAAGGACGGCCGGGAACTGCCGGCAACCCTGGTGGGCCGTGACGAAGGCACCGATCTGGCGGTTCTCAAGGTCGCCGGCTCGAACTTCGTGTTCGTCAACTTCGAGAACACCGCCAAGCCCCGGGTCGGCGACTGGGTCATCACCGTCGGCAATCCCTTCGGACTGGGCGGCACGGCCACGGCCGGCATCGTTTCGGCCCTGAGCCGCGACATCAATGACGGCCCGTTCGTTGACTACATCCAGGTCGATGCACCCATCAACCGCGGCAATAGCGGCGGGCCGACCTTTGACATCTACGGTCGGGTGATCGGGGTCAATTCGGCGATATTCTCGCCGACCGGCGGATCGGTGGGGATCGGTTTCGCCATCCCGGCCGAACTGGCCGAAAGCGTGGCCAAGCAGCTGATCTCGGGCGGTAAGGTGACCCGCGGCTATATCGGCGCCACCATCCAGAACTTCACGCCGGACATGGGCGAGGCGCTTGGCTTGGGTCCGATCAAGGCGGCGATCGTCGCAGACCTGTCGCCAGGCGGCCCGGCGGCGACGTCCGGCCTGATGCGGGACGACGTGGTGACCTCGGTGAACGGCAACCCGATCACCTCTTCCACGGCCCTGACCCGGGAAGTGGCCAAGACACGGCCCGGCGCCAACCTGAAGATGGAAATCCTGCGCGATGGCCGCCGTCGCACGATCGAGGTCAAGACCGGCACCAGGCCGTCGGAACGTGACCTGGCCTCGGCGCAGCGCGATCCCTCGGCTTCCGGGCCGTCCGGCAGCGCGCCCGTGGTTCCGGTCCAGCGTCCGGTGGTGCTTGGCATGGCTCTGGGGCCGGTAGACCCCGCCACCAAGGGCCGGCTGAATGTCGAGGCCGGCGTCCTGGTGGAAAATGTCCGGGCCGACTCCGATGCCGCCGAACAGGGCGTGCGCCGGGGAGCCGTCATCGTCAGCGTCAATACCCGCAAGGTGGGCAATGCCGTCGAGGTGGCCTCGGCGGTCGAGGCGGCCAAGAAGGCGGGTCGTCCGACCGTGCTGCTCGGGTTTGCCGTCGGGGGTTCGACCCAGTTCATTCCGGTGAAGGTTGCGGGTTAGGGTCGGCTCCCTGACCTGACCGGACGGTTCTGGACCGGCAATCGGCCGAATCGTCATCCGGTGGTAGACGTGGATGGAGGTTCCCGGTTTTTCGTCTTGGGACGCGAAGCCGGGCGACCGCCACAGTTGACGGCGCATCAGCGCAGTCCAGGTTGGGGGACAAAGATGCGTATCCTGATCATTGAAGATGACCTCGAGGCCGCAGGCGCCATGCAGCGCGGCCTCGAGGAGGCTGGTTTCCAATGCGTCCACGCGGCGGACGGCGAACTCGGCCTGGAGGCCGCCCGTCCTGGCGGCTTCAACGTGCTGATCGTCGACCGGATGATGCCTCGCCGGGACGGTGTCAGCGTCGTTGAAACCCTGCGTCGCGAAGGGGACGCCACGCCGGTGCTGTTTCTGTCTGCACTGGGGGAGATCGACGACCGCGTGGTCGGACTGAAGGCCGGGGCCGACGATTATCTGGTCAAGCCCTATGCCTTTGCAGAACTCATCGCCCGGGTCGAGGCCCTGAGCCGACGGCGCGAGACCGGCGCAGTCTCCACCACCCTGAAGGTCGGCGATCTGGAGATGAACCTCTTGACCCGGGAGGTCAGCCGGGCTGGCAAGGAGGTTGATCTCCAGCCGCGGGAGTTCCAGCTCCTGGAGTTCCTGATGCGCCACGCCGGCCAGTCGGTCACCCGGACCATGTTGCTGGAAAAGGTCTGGGAGTATCATTTCGATCCCCAGACCAATGTCATCGATGTCCATATCTCGCGGTTGCGTTCCAAGATCGACAAGGGCTTTGACCGGGCCATGCTGCAGACCGTCAGGGGCGCGGGTTATCGGCTGGACCCCTAGACGATGGACCTGTCCCGCGGAGCCCTAGTTGGTGAGGGGGAGCACGGCTCCCGTCGCCGTTTGTCCATCCTGGCGACCGGTCCCAGACAGCATTGGAAGTGGGCTTGAGTACGGTTTCTGACAGCCCTGTGGCGGCCGTCGAAGCCGCTCCCCCGGCGACCGGATTCCAGCTTCCCCGGCTTGTCCGGACCACGACCTTTCGCCTGACCCTGTTGTTCCTGGCCCTGTTCGCGGCGGCCGCAGCGGCGTTTCTGGGCTATATCTATGTGGCGACGGCGGGCGAGGTCAGCCGCCGGGCCGACAGCGAGATTGTCAGGGAAATGAACTCGCTGGAGGCGGCCTACCGCCTCGGCGGGGTCAATGTCCTCAACGCCGCGATCATCGAGCGGGCTGCGGGAGAGCGACCCTATCTCTATCTGCTGCTGGATTCCGCGGGCAAGAAGATCAGCGGGACCATCCCCGTCTCCCCCATGAGCACGACGGGCGAGGGGGAAAACTGGGAAAGCTTTACCCTGACCGACACGGACGCCGATGGCGCGGAAATCCGCCGGCCGGCGCGTGGGCTGCAAAAGAGGCTTCCGGGTGGAGAGATCCTGTTTGTCGGGGCCGATGTCGGCGAAAGCGAAGCCTTTGTCGTCGGAATCGCCCGGGCCCTCTGGGGCGCCGGCGCCCTGATCATCATCCTGGGTCTGTCCGGCGGCGCGCTGGTGAGCCGCAATGTTGCGGGCCACATGCAGGGTCTGGCCGAGGCCATCGCAGCGGTCAGAGGCGGCGACCTGCAGGCCCGGGCCCGGGTGCGCGGCGTGCGGGACGAATATGATGAGCTGGCTGAAGGCCTCAATGACATGCTGGATCGGCTGGAGCGGTCCATGGGCGGTCTGCGCCATGCCGGCGACGCCATCGCCCATGACCTGCGCTCGCCGCTCACGAGGCTGCGGGTCCGGCTGGAGTCGGCCCTGATCCTGGTCGAGGCCGGCAAGGGCGATCCGACCCAGGCGCTGGTTCAAGCGCTGGAGGATGCCGACAATGTCCTGAACACCTTCAACGCGGTCCTGGCGATCGCCAGGCTCCAGGCGGCAGGACGGGTGGCCGACCCAAGGCCGTTTGACCCGGGCGCCCTGGCCAGCGACATGGCTGAACTCTATGAGGCCCTGTGCGAGGAAAAGGGGCTGGATTTCCAGGCGGAACTGACCCCTCGCCTGACCGTCCATGGCGCCAAGGACATCCTGGCCCAGGCCCTGGCCAATATCCTCGACAATGCCGTGAAATATACGCCGCCTGGCGGGGCGGTCATGTTGCGTCTGCGGCGACGGTCATCCGGCGAGGTCGAGTTCTCGGTGACCGACACCGGCCCGGGGGTGCCTGAAGAGGATCGCGCACGGGTCGTCGAGCGCTTTGTCCGCCTGGAAAACAGCCGCAATGCCCCTGGAACCGGGTTGGGCCTGTCTCTGGTCGCGGCCGTCGCCGAGGCCCACGGCGGTCGGCTGGAACTCAGCGAGGGCCCCGGAGTCGTCGACGGCTTCGGACCGGGCCTTCGCGTCGCCCTGGTTCTGCCGAGGCGAGAATGACGGCCCTGGGCGCGGCCCTGATGGCCTGCGGTCCGGTCATTGACCCCCAGCAGGCTGCGCGCACACGGGAGGTGGTCGAGGCGGCCCTGGGCGAGGGCAGCCTTGCGCCGTTCTGGCCGGCGCTGGCGCCGGTGTTCGGCGCCTCGCCCTATCTGGGAGGCCTGGCGCGACGGCGGCCGGCCTTTCTGATGCAGACCCTGATGCAGGACCCGGCCGATCGACTAGCCGGCCTGATTGCCGATGCCAGGGCCCAGGGGCAGGAGCGGGATGTCTCCGTGGCGAGCCAGAGATTGCGGCAGGGAAAGGCCGACCTGCACCTGCTCTGCGCCCTGGCCGATCTCAGCGCGGTCTGGGACCTGGACCAGGTGACCGGCGCGCTGTCGGCCTATGCCGATGCAGCGCTGGAGGCGGCTCTGGCCCAGGCGGCGGCCGCTGAAATCCAGCGGGGACGCCTTTTGGCGCCGGCCAGTTCGTTGCGCGGGCCCGTCCCCGGACTGTTCTGCCTGGCCATGGGCAAACATGGCGCGCTGGAGCTGAACTATTCCAGCGATATCGATATCTCGGTCTTCTACGATCCGGAGCTCATGCCCCTCGCCGCCGGCGCAGGAGCGGAGGCTGTCTCCGTCCGCATCGCCCAGACCATAGCCCGGATCCTGCAGGACAGAACGCCGGACGGTTATGTCTTTCGAGTCGACCTGCGGCTGCGCCCGGACCCGGCCTCGACGCCGATCGCGGTCTCGGTTCCGGCGGCGTTTTCCTATTACGAGAGTGTCGGCCAGAACTGGGAGCGCGCAGCCTTCATCAAGGCCCGGCCCGTGGCCGGAGACCTTGCCTCGGCGCGGGATTTTCTCGATGAACTGTCGCCGTTCATCTGGCGTCGCAATCTGGATTTTGCGGCGATTGCGGACATCCACGCCATCAAGCGCCAGATCCATGCCTACAAGGTGGATGATCGTCTCACGGCGGCCGGCGCAGACCTGAAGCTTGGCCGGGGCGGCATTCGCGAGGTGGAGTTCTACGTCCAGACCCAGCAGCTGATCCTGGGCGGGCGACAGGGCGATCTGAGGCTGCCGCGAACCCTCGACGCCCTCTCCGCCCTGGAACAGGCCGGCCACGTGACCAGCCAATCCGCAGCGACGCTGCGCGCCGCCTATGGACAGCTTCGCGCCCTTGAACATCGCACCCAGATGATCGGCGACGAACAGACCCACCGGCTGCCGGAGGACGACCTGGAGCGTAGCCGCGTGGCCGCCTTCTGGGGACAGGGCAATCTGAAGGCCTTCGACACCGCCGTGGGACGGATCCTGAAGAGCGTCAACGTCATCTATGGCGACCTGTTCAAGGGTGAGGAGCCCCTGTCGTCCCGGTTTGGCAGTCTGATCTTCACCGGGGTGGAGGATGACCCCGAGACCCTTGCGACGCTCAAGCGGATGGGGTTCGACGACCCCTCGGCGGTCGCGGGGGCCATCCGAAGCTGGCACCATGGCCGGATCGCCGCCACTCGGACCGAGCGTGGCCGGGAACTGCTGACCCGCCTGGCGCCCCGTCTGCTGGACGCCGCCAACGCGACGGGCGCACCGAATGCGGCCTTTCGGCGGTTCACCGACTTTTTCGAGCGCCTGGGCTCGGGCGTTCAGGTTCAGTCCCTGTTTCTGGCCCAGCCCCGGCTTCTTGAACTGATCGTCCAGGTCATGGCCTTTGCTCCGGAACTGGCGAGGACGCTGGCGAGGCGTCCGGCCGCCCTGGATGCGCTTCTGGACCCGACTTTTTTCGCGCCCATCGAAGCCCGGGCCGGCGGGGACGCATTCGACCGGGCGCTGGCGGGCGCACCAGACTTCGAATCCGCCATGAACGCGGCCCGACGGGTTCACCGCGAGCAGGCCTTCAGGGTCGGGGTGCAGGTGATCAGCGGCACGGCCACGGCCGCCGACGCCGGCGCAGCCTTTGCCGACCTGGCCGATCTGTGCATCCAGGGCCTGTCCCAGGCAGCCATGGCCGAGACCGTGCGCCAGGCCGGGGCGTTTCCCGGAGAGGTGGCGGTGATCGCCCTTGGGAAATGTGGCGGAGGGGAAATGACGGCCCGCTCTGACCTGGACCTGATGACCCTCTACAGGGCCGACGCGCCCGGCGTCCTGTCGGCGGTTCGAGGGTGGAGCGGCGAGACCTTCTTTGGCCGGTTTACCCAGCGCATGATCGCTGCCCTGTCTTCGCCGACCAGTGAAGGGGGTCTGTACGATGTGGACATGCAGCTGCGGCCGACAGGCAGCAAGGGTCCGGTCTCGGTCAGCCTGACCGCCTTCGAGACCTATTACGACAAGGAAGCCGAGACCTGGGAAATGCTGGCCCTGACCCGAGGGCGGGTGGTCTGGGCGACGTCGGCGTCATTTCGCGACGCTGCCGATCAGGCTCTGGAGCGGGCTCTGCGTCGCCCGCGAGACCGGGCTCGAACGGTCGCGGATGTGCGGGAGATGCGTCTGCTGATTGCCCGGGAACGACCGCCGCAAGGACCCTGGGACCTGAAGCTGAGCAGGGGAGGACTGGTCGATATCGAGTTTGTCGCCCAGTTCCTGCAGCTTGTTCATGCGTCTACAGGCGGCCCGTTGCGGGCCAACACGGCCGAGGCGCTGCAGGCCCTGGCCCAGGCCGGACTGGCGGATGGCCGACAGCTGGAAGGCCTGGGCGAAGCCTGGCGGCTTCAGCAGGATCTCGCCCAGCTTCTGAAGGTGGCGCTGGAGGACAATGCCGATCCGGAAGCAGAGCCCAGCGCTTTTCGGGCGCTACTGGCCCGGGCGGGCGGGGCTGCCGACTTCCGGACCCTCAAGGCCAGGCTGGCCCGGGCCAGGCAGGCGACCCAGCAGGCCTATGAAAGACTCATGGTCTAGTGACCAGCCGCCTCAGGCGCTGCGTCGAACGGCTTTTGATACGCGCCAGGCCATGAAGATGGCAGGAAGACAGAGGGCGGCGGCGACGATGAACGGCGCCTCCGGGCTGACCAGTGTAAACAACGGGGCGGCGGCCAAGGGGCCAATGATGCGCGCCAGGGCGCCAGCCGCCGAATTCAGTCCCAGCATTTCCCCCTGTCGATCGGCGGAAGAGGCCCTGGAAAGGATGGCGCCAATGTTTGGAAAGCTCAGGGACTGACCCAGCGCCACCGTCACCATGCCGGCCACAGCGACGGGCCAGGCATGGACCAGGGGCTGGATGGAAAATCCCATGGCGATCAGAACCAGCCCGATCATCAAGGTCGTGGTTTCGCCCAGCCGCCGCGCCAGGTAACCGGTGAGCAGGGTTTGGGCCAGGGCCGCTGTCACGCCGATCGCCAGGAAGCAGAAGCCGATTTCGCGGGGTCCCCAGTCATATTTGGACTTTGCCCAGAGGCCAAAGGTCGCCTCCATGCCTGCAAAGCCGACGATCGAGATGAGGGACACCAGGAGGACGCGCCAGATCACCGGATGTGCCAGAGCGTCATTCAATCCGTCAAACCGGCCGCGCCGCGGCGCATCTCGATGTCCGTGACGGGTCTCGCGGACAAAAAACGTCACCCCGAGGCCGGCAACGGTCGCGAAGGCAGCGGCGACCAGCAGGGGTGGGCGGAATCCTTCCAGGCCGGCTGCCTCATTGGCCAGGAGGCCGCCGATCGAGGGGCCGGTGACGAATCCCAGGCTGAAGGCAGCCCCCATGAGCCCGAGACGCCCGGCCCGCTTTTCAGGCGGGGTCACATCGGCCAGATAGCCCTGGATGGTCGAGATATTGCCGGTCAGGATGCCGCCGCAGAACCGGATGGCAAAGGCGACCCAGAGATCGGGCGCAAAACAGAGGGCGATATAGGTCGCGGCATTGCCAAAGATCGTCAGCATCAGGACCGGGCGGCGTCCCAAGCGGTCGGACAACCGGCCCCAGAGCGGTTCGGCAAAGAAATTGCCGAGGCTGTAGGCAGAAAACAGCAGGAAGACCTGCCAGGCCGGGGCGCCGAAGCTGCTGGCGTAAAACGGCAACAGGGGAATCACCACGCCGAATCCGGCGATGTTGATGAAAATCACCGCCAGTAGGATGTAGAGCGCCCGCCGATCCTCGACCGGCGCTTCCGGAGGTGATTCCTTGTCCTGGACCAAAGCCATGGGTCAGGGCTTACGCGGGGATGGCGCCAGCGGCAATTGAAAGCCGCCGGCGGGCCTGTCCATCCCCTGTCAGGCGGTCTGGAAAATCAGAGTCCGGATCAGCGGGGCGCCAGGATCATGATCATCTGGCGGCCCTCCATCTTGGGCTCGTGTTCCACCTTGGCCAATTCGTCAAAGTCGGCCTTGACCTTGTTGAGCAGCTTCATGCCAAGCTCGGGGTGGGCCATTTCACGGCCCCGGAACCGGAGCGTCACCTTGACCTTGTCGCCCTCTTCAAAGAAGCGGGTCATGGACTTGGCCTTCACGTCGTAGTCGTGAATGTCGATATTGGGACGAAGCTTGATTTCCTTGAGCTCGACGATCTTCTGTCGCTTGCGCGCTTCGTTCTTCTTCTTCTGTTCCTGGAATTTGAACTTGCCGTAGTCCAGAATCTTGCAGACTGGCGGATTGGCGTTGGGGACGATCTCGACCAGATCCAGCCCCGCTTCCTCAGCCGCTTCCAGCGCTGCCGAGATCGGCATCTCGCCCTGCTTCTCGCCATTCTGATCGATCAGAAGGACGCGAGGAACGCGGATATCTTCATTCATGCGCGGCCCGTCCTTGACGGGCGGCGTATTGTTAGGACGGCGAATAGGCGAAGCTCCGGAGGCTGTTGGCGAAAAGGATCGAGGCGCGCCGAAGCGTTCCTGGACCTGACTGTTGTATATGAGCCCGCCGGACCCTGTGATCAAGCGGGGAGGGGGCCATCGGTCACGATTGCGAGGGCCGAGACCGCTGGAAGATGTGTGTTCAACGTCGCGGCAGCAGCGACCAGGAGGCGCTGGCGACGGTTTCGACCGACAGATTCGCCAGGTCCGGGGCATGCAGCACGGCGACGTGGCCCCTTGGTCCGGCCAGGGCTTCCTCCGGCCCGCCCGCGAACAGGGCCACGGTGGGGGTCCCGGCGGCGGCGATCAGATGGAGAGGACCCGTGTCATTGCCAACTGCCAGAACCGCCTTGACGCCGAGCAGGGCGATCTGGGCGAAATCGGTGCGGCCGGTAAGGTCCCTGGCCCGGCCGACAGTCTTCTGGATGGCGCGAGCGAGGGCGCTTTCCTGCGGTCCGCCGATGATCACGATGTCATAGCCTTCGGCGAACAGCTTTCCCGCCAGCTGGGCATAGGCGGTAACTGGCCAACGCCTGTAGGGCGCCTTTTCATTGCCGCCGGGCACCAGCAGGACGAAGGGCTTTGGGGCCTGGGCGCCGGGCGTCGGCCTGGCTTCCGGCGCGCGGCGCAAAATCCAGGACAGGTCAGGCGCCGGAGCGTCGCCGGGCGCCGTGGGGGCGTTTGGCCAGATCCCCGCCACGTGCAGCTGGTCCGCCTGGCGCTCCAGCAGGTGCATGGTTTCGCGCTGCGGATTGCGGTGACGGTACTTGGCGCCAGAGACTGGGCCTGACCAGGGAGGCGGAAAGGGCCGCAGGATCTGGAACAGGGTTGCCGTCCAGGCGGAGCCTTGCAGGTCATAGACCCGGCTATACCGCGCCTGCTTGATCCGCCGACGCAGGGACAGCCATTCCCCGGGCCCCTGGGGCGCGCCGCCGGTGTCGATCTCGTGGAAGTAAGGGCTGGTTTTCGCCAGCGCCTCGAAGGCTGGCAGGGTCAGAAGCGTGATCCGGGCGCGCTGATGGGCCTGGCGGATGCGGCGCATCGCGGCCAGCGAAAGCACGAACTCGCCGATCGTCCCGGCCTGAATGACCAGGATTTTCTCAAAGCTCGCCATCAGGCCTTCACCTCCAGCACACGAGCATAGACAGCCATCGTGGCGGCGCACATGGCTTCAACTGAATAGAGTTTTTTGGCGCGTGCGGCGCCGGCCAGTCCCATGGCCTGGCGTCGCCCCGGCGCTGTTTCCAGGGCCGTCTTCAAACCTCCGGCCCAGGCGTCGGGGTCGCCGACCGCCAACCGCCAGCCGGTTTCGCCCTCGACAACGGTTTCTCGGGCGCCGCCGTGGTCCGAGACCAGGACCGGTCGCTCCATGGCCTGGGGTTCGACAGCTGCCCGGCCAAAGGATTCTGGCTGGGTCGAGGGCAGCAGGGCGAAATCGGCCAGGCGATAGGCGGCCGGCATGTCATCGCAATGGCCCACGGCGCGCACCTGGTCGCCCAGGCCGGCGGCAGAGATGGCTGCCTCCACCTCGTGGCGGTAGTCCGTTCGGCCCTGGTCGTCGCCTATGAACAGGATCAGGAAGTCCTGCCGTCCCGAAGCCTTGAGGCGCGCTGCGGCCTCGATGATGCTGAGATGGCCCTTGAGCCGGGTCAGCCGTCCGCCCAGCACAAAGATCGTGCGAGCGTTGGCAGGCCCGAGGTCCCAGAGATCGCGAAGGGCCTGGATCCTGGCCGGAGTCACCTTGCCCGGATCAAAGCGGGCCAGATCGACGCCCCGGGGAATGGATATGATCCGATCCGGGTCGACGCCATGCTCGGCCAGCACATGATCGCGGGTGTAGTCGCTGTTGGCGATGATCAGGGCGCCCCGGGTCATGACCGCATTGTACCAGCGCTTGAGATGGGTCTTTGCGTTGTAGATGCCGTGATAGGTGGCGACGAAGGGCACGCCGGTGGCATGGGCCGCCCAGAGGGCGCTGAAGGCCGGAGCCCGACTACGGGCATGGACCAGGCTGATCTTTTCGCGGCGAATGATGTCGATCAGGCGCGCGGCGTTGCCCAGCATCACCAGCGGGTTCTTGGACTGGACCGGCATGAGCGCCAGATGGCCGCCATCGGCTTCCAGCCGCGCCGCCATGCGGCCGCCGCGGGTCGCCACCAGGGCCTTGCCGCCGGCGGCCACAACGGCCCTGGCGATATCGAGGGTGGTCTGTTCGGCTCCGCCGGTCTCGAGTTCAGGCACCACCTGCAGAAGGGCGAAATTCGGAGGCAGGCTGGTCAAGGCAGAGGGGGCTTCCTGTGGGTGCGCGCCATGGATAAGGCATCAAGGTCAATAATTAGTGGACTTGGAGGCCCTTCGCCATGACCGAGATCGCTGGACGACTGGACCGCTCAGATGGGGAGTTCCTGGCCTGGCGCAAGGTGGAGGGCGCGGGCCCGACCGTTGTCTGGCTGGGCGGTTTTCATTCCGACATGACCGGAACCAAGGCCGAGGCCCTGGCGGAAATGGCCCTGAAGCAGGGCCGCAGTTTCCTGCGCTTCGACTATCTGGGGCATGGCCAATCTTCCGGTGATTTCAGGGACGGCACGATCAGTCGCTGGCGCGAGGACTGCCTGGCCGCCATCGATCAGCTGACCGAAGGCCCCTTGGTGCTGGTCGGCTCCTCAATGGGCGGCTGGCTTGCCTGCCTGGTCGCCAAGGCCCGGCCAGACCGGATCAAGGCCATGGTCCTGGTCGCGCCCGCCGCTGACTTCACTGAAGCCCTGATGGAGCCCGAACTTTCGCCCGAGGCCAGGGCGGCCATAGCGTCGAACGGCGAGTGGATGCGTCCCTCGCTGTATGACGGCGACGGCTATCCCATCACCCGGCGATTGCTGGAGGACGGCCGGCGCTGGTCGATCCTGGAGGGGCCCGTCGAGATCGGCGTTCCGGTGCGCATTCTGCAGGGTGAACAGGACCCTGACGTGCCCTGGGGCCACGCCCTGAAACTGGCCCAGGCCCTGACGACGCAGGATGTGGTGTTCAGCCTGATCAAGGACGGGGACCACCGCCTGTCGAGGCCCGAAGACATCGCGAGGCTGATCCAGGCAGTTCAGGAAGTGAGCGACCTCTAAACGACCAGGTCGTGCTGCGATTGCCGCTGATGCAGCAGGATCGCTTCGAGGCCTTCACGATAACTCGGATAGGCCGGCCGCCAGCCCAGTTCCGCCTTGGCCAGGGCGTTGGAGACCCGCTTGTTTTCGGACCAGAAGCGCCGCGCCGCCGGCGGCAGGCTGTCTGGATCCCAGAGGGTAAGGGCCGGTGGTTCGAGGCCGAGCAGACGGGCGGCCCAGGCGTTGACGACATGGGACGGTGCCGGTTCATCGTCCGTGAGGTTATAGATGCCGCCTGGCCTCGGCCGGGCCAGGGATGCGGCCAGGCCGCCGGCGATGTCGTCCACATGGATGCGGCTGAAGACCTGGCCCGGCTTGACGATGTTCCGGACGCCGGCGTCCGAGACCCGGTCCAGAGCGGAACGGCCTGGGCCATAGATCCCCGGCAACCGGAAGATCTGCACCGTCAGGCCCATGCCCCTTCCGATCTCCAGCCAGTCCCGTTCGGCGGAAACTCTGCGGGCGGCCTCCGGGCTACGGGCGGCCAGGGGCGAGCTCTCGAAGGCCCAGCGACCTTCCCTGTCTCCGTAGACGCCGGTTGTCGACAGATAGCCGATCCAGTTCGGAAAGGCCCGGGCGTCAGCCAGGGCCGGAACGAGGGCGTTGAGGCCCGGACAACCGGCCTCCCCGGGCGGCGCTGTCACCAGAATGGCCTGGGCGGTCCTGACCTGAGCGGTCAATCCCGGCCGGTCGGAGGGATCTACCGCCGCGACCCCCTGCGCCTCCATCAAGGCCGCCCGGTCAGAATCCCGGGTTGTGGCCGCAACCGTCCAGCCCTGCGGCCGTAACCGGTCGGCCAGGGCCTGGGCGCTGAAGCCATAGCCGAAGATGAAAAGCTTGCGCACCGGTCCTGCCTGTTCTGGTCCGGGCCGAGAGGATAGCCCCTATCGCAACAGGGCCGATACGGCTTCGCGGGCCGCCGGACCCAGTTCGGGATGTTTCAGGGCATAGGCGACATTGGCCCGAAGCAGGCCGATCTTGTCGCCACAGTCATAGGTGACGCCCTCGTATTCCAGGGCGTGGAACGGCTCCAGAGCCATCAGCCGGGCCATGGCGTCGGTCAACTGGATCTCGCCGCCGGCGCCCTTCTGCTGGTCGCCCAGCAGGTTGAAGATCTCGGGCTGCAGGATGTAGCGCCCTGAAATGAACAGGTTGGACGGCTCGGTCCCCTTGGGCGGTTTTTCAACCATGCCGGTCATGCGGTTGAGCCGGCCGTCCTGGGTCTCCAGGGCGACGACACCGTATTTGTGGGCCTCGCCGGGCGGGCAGGGCTCGACCACGATGATGTTGCCGCCGACCTTGCGGTGGGCGGCCACGGCCTGGGCCAGGGCCGGGGTTTCTGCGTCCATCAGCATGTCGGGCAGCATGACGGCGAAGGGCTCGTCGCCGATGATGTCGCGGGCGCACCAGACGGCATGACCGAGACCCAGGGGCTGCATCTGGCGCACGAAGCTCATCTCGCCGGGACGGGGCAGTTCGGCGCGGAGGGTTTCAAGCATCTCCAGCTTGCCCTTGGCCTCAAGCTGGCTTTCCAGTTCGGGATGGTGGTCGAAGTAGGATTCGATGGCGTCCTTGCCGCGTCCGGTGACGAAGACAAAATGCTCGATCCCGGCGGCCCGCCCCTCGGCGATGACATAGGACAGGATCGGCCGGTCCACGATGTTCAGCATTTCCTTGGGCGTGGTCTTGGCGCCGGGAAGGACGCGGGTGCCGAGGCCGGCGACGGGCAGGACCGCCTTGCGAACTGGTTTCATGGTTCACCGAACGAGCTGAGGAGGGGACGATGGGGTGTCAAAGCCCTGAGGCCTTGCCCTCTACTCGACGGTGACCGACTTGGCCAGATTGCGCGGTTGATCGACGTCAGCGCCCTTCTGGACTGCGACGTGATAGGCCAGAAGCTGGACGGGCACGGCATAGACCAGAGGCGCGATCAGGGGATCGCAGGTCGGGCCGACAATCAGTTCCACCGTGTCCGGCGCATGGGCGGCGCCGGCCTCGTCGGTGATCAGGACCACCTTGCCGCCCCGGGCCACCACCTCGCTGACATTGGCCAGGGTCTTGTCGAAAAGACTGTCGGTCGGGGCGACGACGATGATCGGGGTGGCCTCGTCAACAAGCGCAATGGGGCCATGTTTCAGCTCGCCGGCGGCATAGCCCTCGGCATGGATATAGCTGATTTCCTTGAGCTTCAGGGCGCCCTCATAGGCGAGGGGCGACATGGCGCCGCGGCCCAGATAGAGCACATCCCTGGCCCGGGCGATCCTGGGCGCCAGGGCCGTGACCACGGTCTCGACCTCCAGGGCCTGGCCGATGAGGCGGGGGGCCTCGAGAAGGATGCGCGCCAGCCGGGCCTCCTCGGCTGCGTCGATCCGGCCCCGAGCGGCGGCTGCGGCGACAGCCAGGGCGGTCAGGGCCGTCACCTGGCTGGTGAAGGCCTTGGTCGAGGCGACCCCGATCTCGGGCCCGGCATGGGTTGGCCACATGACATCAGCCTCGCGGGCCATGGTGCTTTCATGGGCATTGACGATGGCGGCGGTGGTCAGGCCCCTGGCCTTGCACCAGCGCAGGGCCGCCAGGGTGTCGGCGGTTTCGCCGGACTGGCTGACGGCCAGGGCCAGGGTCCCGGCGGTGAGAGCGGGGTCGCGATAGCGGAACTCGGAGGCGATCTCGACGTCGCAGGGCAGGCCGGCCAGGCGCTCGAACAGGTAGCGGGCGATCATCCCGGCATAGAAGGCGGTGCCGCAGGCAATGATCTGGAGCCGTTCGACCTTGGCGAAATCCACGCCGCCCGGGGCCCGGACCCGCCCATGGACCGGGTCGAGATAGGCGGTCAGGGTATGCTGGCAGGCGTCGGGCTGCTCATAGATCTCCTTGACCATGAAGTGGCGGTGATTGCCTTTTTCCACCAGCGCTGTGGCGGCCGAAACAATCCTGACCGGCCGCTCGACGGCGGCGCCGGACTGGTCGAAGATTCGGGACCCGGCGTCGTCGATGGCGACATAGTCGCCTTCATCCAGATAGATCACCCGGTTGGTGAAGGGACCGACGGCCAGGGCGTCGCTGCCCAGGAACATCTCGTCCTGGCCTTCGCCGACAACCAGCGGACTGCCGCGTCGGGCCCCCAGGATCAGACGATCCTCCCCCTGGATCAGGATGGCCAGGGCATAGGCCCCGGTAAGTCGGTCAAGGGTTGTCTTCAAGGCCGCGAGCGGCGTGTCGCCGGCCTGCAGGCGCTGGTCGATCAGCTGGGCGATGACTTCGGTGTCGGTGTCGCTTTCGAACTGACGTCCGGCGGCGATCAGTTCCGCCTTCAGTTCCGCGAAATTCTCGATGATGCCGTTATGGACCAGGGTGACCCGTCCGGCCGTCTGGGGGTGGGCGTTGGGGACCGAGGGAACGCCATGAGTCGCCCAGCGGGTATGGCCGATGCCGACGGTCGATTCGATCGGGGTTTCGGCCAGCACATCCTCCAGAGCCCGGATCTTGCCCTTGGCCCGGCGGCGCTCGATCCGGCCGTCGACGACGGCGGCGATGCCGGCCGAGTCATAGCCGCGGTATTCGAGCCGCTTCAGGCTCTCGACCAGGCGGGCGGACACGGAAGATTTGCCGACGATGCCAATGATGCCGCACATGGATTGATTCACCGACTGTTTCGAGGCTGGCCCTACGCTCGCGCGGCTGGCGAAAACGCTCTAGCACCCGGCAGTCTGCAGGCCGCATGAAAATGCGTTGCAAACTGTTGCGTGCTCAGGGGTTGAATGTGCCGAAACAGTTTGAAGACTTTCTTGTCTGGCGAGGTCGGCAATGGGATGCCACATCGCAGGTTCGCTTCTTGGGAGATCGGTGATGGCCAAGCGCTCATATTTCGGCACGGACGGCATCCGGGGCCTGGCCAACAGCCATCCCATGACGGCGGAAGTGGCTTTGCGCGTCGGGCTGGCGGCCGGCAAGCTGTTCCGGACCGAGGCGGACCGCCGCCATCTGGTTGTCATCGGCAAGGATACCCGCCTGTCCGGCTACATGATCGAGCCGGCCCTGGTCGCCGGCTTCACAAGCATGGGGATGGATGTCCGCCTCTTTGGCCCCCTGCCGACCCCGGGCGTGGCCATGATGACCCGGTCGATGCGGGCGGACCTGGGGGTGATGATCAGCGCCTCCCACAACGCCTTTCATGACAACGGCATCAAGCTGTTCGGGCCGGACGGCTACAAGCTGTCGGATCGTCGCGAGGCCGAGATCGAGGCCCATATGGACGAGGGCCTGCAGGACGGCCTGGTCGGGTCGCGGGAACTGGGGCGGGTGCTTCGCGTCGACGACGCCCAGGCCCGCTATGTCGAGATCGTCAAGGCGACCTTTCCCAAGAGCCTGAGCCTGAATGGCCTGAGGGTGGTCATCGATTGCGCCAATGGGGCAGCCTACAAGGTCGCTCCCAGCGTGCTGTATGAGCTGGGCGCCGAGGTCATCGAACTGGGGGTTTCTCCCAACGGCTTCAACATCAACGACCAGTGCGGCTCTACCCATCCCACCGCCATGGCGGCGGCGGTCAAGGAATACCGCGCCGACATCGGCATCGCCCTGGACGGCGATGCGGACCGGGTCTCCATCTGTGACGAGGGCGGACAGATCGTTGACGGCGACCAGATCATGGCCGTGATCGCCGGCGCCTGGGCGGCCGACCAACGGCTGACCGGCGGCGGTGTGGTGGCGACGGTGATGTCCAACCTCGGCCTGGAGCGCTTCCTGTCCGACCGCGGCCTGTCCCTGGAGCGGACGGGGGTCGGGGATCGCTACGTGATGGAGCGGATGCGGTCCGGCGGTTTCAACCTCGGTGGCGAACAGTCGGGCCATGTCATCCTGTCGGACTTTTCCACCACGGGCGACGGCCTGATCGCGGCCCTGCAGGTGCTGGCCGTCATGGTGCAATCGGGCAAACCCATGAGCGCCCTGGCGCGGCAGTTCGAGCCCGTGCCTCAACTACTCGAGAATGTCCGGTTCAATCGCGGGGCCGAGCCCCTGAAGAACGCGGCCGTCCAGTCGGCCATCGCCGACGCCGAGCAGACCCTGAATGGCAGCGGCCGGGTACTGGTCCGCGCCTCGGGCACCGAGCCCCTGATCCGTGTCATGGCCGAGGGCGATGACGAAGCCCTGGTGTCACGGCTGGTCAAGCAGATCTCCGGCGCTGTCAGGGCGGCCGGCGGCGCATAGCCGGAAAATCGGCCCGTCACGCATTACCGGGTTCCGGTCGCAAGGCCAGAAGGGCGAAACTGGCCAGCCAGTGCTCGCCCATATAGTCGCCTGAAACATGCGGCAGGCTGGCGGCAAGGTGCGTTCGGGCTGTGACCTGCGCTACCGGGATGATCGGGTGGTCTGGCGCCAGGGCGGCGGCAATGGCCTGCCAGCACCAGGCGCGGGACAGGTTCAGGCCGTCCAGATGGGCGATCTTTCCGTCGCTGCGGTCGCTGACGGTCGCCGGCAGAAACAGGGTCGAAGGCTGGCCAAGAGGCGCGCGCGGCAGGAAACTGTCGAACCAGGCGGCAAAGTCATCCGGCGACAGGATGCGGCCCATCAGGGCTGCCTCGACCAGGGTGGCTGACAGAAAATCCTCGCCGGAGGGTTCCCAGGCCTGGGCGTCCCGGTCCTGACCGTACCAGTCAAGAGCCTTGGCCGAGAGGCGATCAGCCAATGACAGGTCGCCAGACTGATCGGCATATTCCAACGAAAGGCGGAGGGCGAAGGCGGTGCTGGAATGGACGCCGGTCCGTACCGGATAGGTAGCCAGCGGCAGGTAGTGGTGAAACCGCTGGGCGAAGGCCTGGGCCAGGGGGGCAAGGTTTTCGGACCAGGGGGCCGAATGCCGCAGAAGTTCCGCCTGCAGCATCAGCAGCCAGGCCCAGCCGTAGGGGCGCTCAAACCCGCGGGATATCGGCCGCAGCAGGTAGGCGCGTTCGACCTCGACCTTTTCCGGGGTCAGGCTGTCGTCGAACAGCGCCCGGATATCGTTGGCCGGCGGCATGTCGGGAAACAGCCGCAGCAGGGTGGCCAGAAGCCAGTAGCCATGGACACAGCTGTGCCAGTCATAGCTGCCATAGAAGATTGGGTGATCGGTGGTGTGGGGCGCAATATCGGCCGCTGAGCCGAAAACATGGTCGGCCTTGTGCGGATAGGGGCGGGTTACATGCCCCAGGGCGATCTTCGCCAGGCTGCTGGCCAGGTCCGGGGTCAGGTCAGAGGCGGAAGACAAGGACATACATCAGGACCGTATTGGCGCCGAGAATCATCAGGGCCGTGGGAAACTGCGCCCGGATGACGCCGTACCGGTCCTTCAGGTCCAGCAGGGCGGCGGGCACCAGGTTGAAGTTGGCGGCCATGGGGGTCATCAAGGTTCCGCAGAAGCCCGACAGCATGCCGATCGCCGCCATGATGGCCGGGTCGCCGCCATAGCGGCCGACAATGAGCGGCAGGCCGATGCCGGCCGTCATGACCGGGAAGGCGGCGAAGGCGTTGCCCATGATGACGGTGAACAGGGCCATGCCGAAGGTATAGGCCATCACCGAGACGAGAGGGCCGCTGTCGCCGATCCAGGCCCCCGCCAGATGACCGACGATCTGCCCGACGCCGGCCGCGAGGAACACGGCGCCGAGCGCCGCCAGCATCTGGGGCAGCAACGCTGCCGAAGCCACCGTGTCGAGCAGCCTACGGCCCTCCTGCAGGGGTGTGAGCAGCTTTGGCCGCAGCATGGCCATGGCCAGGACCAGGGCCAGAAGGATGCCCAGCACCAGGGACACGAGCGTCGTCTGTTTGGGATCGACCAGGGGCTGGCCACCGAGGGTGATGGACTTGAACAGGAAGCTGCCGGCCAGGGTGACGACGGGAATCAGCAGGGCCGGAAGAAACAGCCGGGCTCCAAATCGTTCGGCGCTGGCCCGGCGATCCTCAACGGTCGTGGCTGACGGCGCGGCCCGGCCCAGACAGCCGAAGCCCGCCAGAAGCGCCAGGGCCAGGACCAGCAATCCGTTGATCAGGTCGCTGAGGTGGGATCCGAACAGAAAGCAGACCGCCAGCAGCCCCCAGAAGGCGGCGTTTCCGAGCCGCTTTGGGTTGCTGGCGTCGAACCCGCTGAGGCCCGCCATGGCGGCGAAAAACAGGCCGCCGACGACATAGAGCTGATCCAGACCGATCATCGGGCCTTTGCCTCCTCGATTGATCGCTCGATCTTGCCGTCCAGCCACCAAAGCCGGGCGCCGTGGATCAACAGGGCGCAGATGGCCGTGGGAATCGCCCAGACCGAGAGGGAAAGTGGATCGACGATGATCCCGTTGGTTTCGAGGAAACCCTTGATCAACAGGATGGAGGCGATGGCGATGAAGATGTCCTCACCGAAGAACAGTCCGATATTGTCGGTGGCGGCGGCCTGGGCCCGGATGGTCTGTTGAAGATCGTCCGGCAGGGGGCCATGCCGGGCCTCCGCCGCCGCCTCGGCCATGGGGGCGATCAGGGGGCGGACCATCTGGGGATGGCCGCCCAGCGAGGTCAGGCCAAGGGCGGCAGTGATCTGGCGAATGACAAGATAGAGAAGCAGCAGGCGGCCGGTGGTCGCGCCGCGCACCCGGGCAATCAGTTCCCTGGCCTTTTCCTGGAGACCGGCCTGTTCCAGCAGTCCGATGACCGGCAGGATCAGCCAGACCAGGCTGATATAGCGGTTGTCCTTGAAGGCCTTGCCGAAGGTGGCGACCACGTCAGGGGGGCTGATCCCGGCTGCGATACCGGTGACGCCCGCCGCCGCGACGATCACAAGCAAGGGGTTCAGGCGGGCCAGGAAGCCCGCCACAACGACAGCTATGCCCAGCAGGGGCCAAAGGTTCATGCAGACATCTCCCGGAACCTTGCAGGTTCAGGGGAGTCTGGCCGGACGTCCACCGCCGCGGCCGGTAAACCCTGCTACGGGATCAGACTTCCTGGTTGTAGGCGCCGATTTCCGGGTATCTGGCCAGACGTGGCTTCACTTCCTGATGGAAAAGCGCCCGCATGTCGTCGGCGGACCGGGTGCTTTCGACCACGACCACCACTTCAGGCTTGTTGGACGACGCCCGGACCAGGACCCAGCTGCCATCATCCAGGGCGACCCGAACGCCGTTGACCGTGATCACGTCCGTGATGCCGCGGCCCAGGATCTGGCCGCCCGCTGCGGCCAGGGCCTGGTATTCGGCCACAACCCGGTCGACGACGCCGTATTTGACCTCGTCGCCGCAGTGGGGGCTCATGGTCAGTGAAGTGAAGGCTACCGGCAGGGCGTCCTTCATCTGGCTGAGGGTCTTGTCCGGATTGCGGTCCAGCATGGCCAGGATGGCGGCCGCTGCCGTGAGGCCACAGTCATAGCCCCGGCCAAGCGGCTCGTTGAGGAAGAAGTGGCCGCTCTTTTCGAACCCGGCCAGGGCGCCCAGTTCCGCCGACTTGCGCTTGATATAGCTGTGGCCGGTCTTCCAGTAGACCGTGGTGCAGCCATTGGCGGCCAGGATCGGGTCGGTGGCGTAGAGGCCCGTGGATTTCACATCGACCACGAAGGTGGATCCAGGATTCAGGGGCGCCAGGTCCCGCGCCAGCATCAGGCCGATCTTGTCGGCGAAGATTTCCTCCCCTGAGTCATCAACCACGCCGCAGCGGTCGCCATCCCCATCAAAGCCCAGGGCCAGGTCGGCGCCATACTCCTTCACGGCATGCGCCATGGCGTGGAGCATTTCTGAGTCTTCGGGATTGGGATTGTACTTGGGGAAGGTCCAGTCCAGCTCGCAATCCATTTCGTAGACCACGGCCACGCCCATCCGGCGCAGGGCGTCCGGAATGAAGGCGCCGGCGGTGCCGTTGCCGCAAGCCGCGACCACCTTGAGCGGACGGGTCAGGGACGCGCGGCGCGAGACGTCGGCGATATACCGTTCGGCCATGCCCTCGATGCGCGTCAGCTTGCCGCCGTCCCGGGGCATGAAGCGGCCGTTCAGGACGATGTCCTTCAAGGCGCCCATCTCTTCGGGGCCGAAGGTCAGGGGACGGGCCGCCCCCATCTTCACACCGGTCCAGCCATTCTCGTTGTGGCTGGCCGTGACCATGGCCACGCAGGGCGCGTCGAGATCGAACTGTGCGTAATAGGCCGTGGGCGACAGGGCCAGGCCGATGTCCAGCACCTCGCAGCCGGCCTCGATAAGGCCCAGGGTCAGGGCCTGCTTGATCGAGAGGGAATAGGATCGGAAATCATGGCCGACCACGATCTTCTGATGGCCCAGCGACTGGATATAGGTTCCGAGACCCAGGCCCAGGGCCTGGATGCCGAGGAGATTGATGTCGGGCCCGAACAGCCAGCGGGCGTCGTACTCCCGAAAGCCCGTCGCCTTGACGAGCGGCTCGTTCTCATAGGCGAAAGTATTGGGAAGGAGGTCGGCGCGAGGAAGAAAGGGCATGCGGTCTGGCTCCGGTACGGACACGGCGGCGGGTTTAAGCCTTGCAGTCGCAGGCGGCAATCGACACCTGCATGCGACTCATAATTTGGCGCCGGACCCGTCCGGAACAGATCAGATGACCCCTCAGATGACCCCGGCGCTCAGGACGTCGTGAACGTGCAGGACGCCAACCGGTTTCCCCTGGGCGATCACGAACAGCACGGTGATCCGGCTTTCGTTCATGATCCGGGCCGCATCGGCCGCCAGGGAGTCCGCAGTGAGGGCTTTTGGATTGCGGGTCATGATGTCGGCTACGGTCTTGGTCGAGAGGCCTTCGAAATTCCGGCGCAGGTCCCCATCCGTCACGACGCCGATCAGTTTTCCGGCCTCGTCCACGATGCCCACGACACCCAGCCCGCGTTCGGTCATGACGCGCATCGCTTCCGGCATCGGCGTTGTGCTGGAGGTCAGGGGCGCCTCTTCCAGCCGGTGCATCAAATCGCCGACGGTTCTCAGCATGGCGCCCAGTTTTCCGCCGGGATGAAAGACGTGGAAGTCCTTGGGGGTGAAGCCGCGCCGCTCCAGCAGCGCCACAGCAAGGGCGTCGCCCAGGGCCATCTGCTGGGTGGTCGAGGTGGTCGGCGCATTGAGCTCACCGGTCGCTTCGGGAGCGTCGGAGAGCCGGAGAATCACGGTCGAGGCCTTGCCAAGGGCGCTTTCCGGGTTCGCCGTCATGCCGATGAGCGGAATATCGAACCGCCGACAATAGGCGATGAAATCGGACAGCTCACGGACTTCGCCGGATTTGGACAGGGCCAGGACAACATCATCGCTGCCCACCATGCCCAGATCGCCATGGCTGGCCTCGGCGGCATGGACGAACATGGCCTGGGTTCCGGTCGAGGCCATGGTCGCGGTGATCTTGCGAGCGACATGGCCGGATTTTCCGATGCCTGTACAGACCACCCGGCCCTTGGCGGCATAGAGCAGCTCGACAGCAGCAGCGAAGGGCTGTCCCAGTTCCTCGGCCATCTGGCCAAGGGCTTCGGACTCGATGGTCAGCACACGGCGACCGGCGGCGATCGACTGCTTGTCTATCATTGGTCCGGCCCTGCCGAGGGTTTGGCGGAAGAGCCCGTCTGGGGATGGCCAAACGGCGCTGGAGAGGGAACACCCTGGCCCTGCGGCCAGACAAGCGCCAAAACGACCATGCAAACGGCCAAGGCGGCGGCCAACGGGTAGAAAATACGATCCCTCATGCCGCCGATATAGCGCATTCGGCAAGGTATGGGAGCGCATTTCCTACGCTAGCGCCGACCGTTGGGCCGCAGACAGCCAATCTGCAAGGCGGGGTTACCTGTACAGGGCGTCTTCCAGGATGCCGTGGAATTCCCCCCGAACAACCAGTTCCGGAAGGACCTGATGCTGGTCGAAATTCTTCACCGGGTGAAGTGCGACAAGCGGCAGCCTTTCCAGATGCTTGGAATTGCGGCTATCCACCTCCATGTCTTCGCCGTAATAGAGATGCACGTTGGTGGTGTTGGCCGGGTCCACGATCATCGGGCGGACGTCCAGGTTCTTGGCTTCTACCTGACGGGCGGCCCGTTTGGCTACCAGTCGGCCCCGCGGGTCGGTGCTCAGGTATTCAGGCGTGGCGTTGGTGACCGATCCAAAGCCAAGCACGGTGTGCGCCCGCATGTTGAGCCCGTAGAGCATCGCCGCATATCCCCCGGCCGAAGTGCCCAGGGTAACGAGGCGTGTGCACTGAAGCTCGGCAAGTTTCTCCCGCAGATAGGCAATCGTCTGATCGAAATTCAGCCCCATGCTCTTTGCGCCAGCCCCGAAGCACAGGCGGTTCCTGTCGGACATGAAGATCGCCGAGGCTCCGAACGCAGCCAGAAAGCGGTCAAAGGTCGGAGGCGGCATGGCAAAGTTATCGCTGAGGCCGGAAAAGACAATCATCACGGGGGCCGGCTTTCCCGCAGGGGACAAGACGATCTCCTCGCCGCTATAGTCGGTCATGACCGGCCGCTTGAGATCGGCGCCTGTCGGAACGTGTGCAGCCCAGAGTTGCCAGGCGCGCTGAAGCTTTTGGTCGGACTGGTCACCCGGCATCAGACCAGCGGGAGCCTCCATTCCGAAGAACCCGAAGATCTTCAAAGCTGCCTTGCGCCTCCAGTCCGTCGAATCGGGACCGGCCTCCCTGGCCCAGGCGAGCAGATGTTCCGGCAGGCCCGGCACGGACCGGCTATAGGGAAGGAACCGGATTAGCAGGCGTTCCCGACCGGGCGCTTCCGCAAAGCGGCTGTAGATCGCGACCGCCGCGTCCCGTTTTCCGGCGTGGTCATAGGCTCGCAGCAGGGCGCGGAGTCGCTGGCGATCGTTCAGGCTCTCGTCCGGATTTTCCAGGATATTGGTGGCCAGATGCGGCGGCGGCTCGATCCCGAGATCCAGCAGGATCCTCAGGGCGCCCAGGCTCTTGGTCGGGGACGCGTTCGTGGGAATCGTGGACGCCCACTCCTTCAGTTTGGCCGCCAGTTCCGGAGAATCCTCGACATACTCGCTGTAGCGCAAGAGCTCTTCATCAGCGTTCAGGTAGGGAGCGGCCTGCTTCACGATCAATGTCGAGCAAGGAGTTGGTCCCTTGGCGCGGAAGGTCCTCACCGCCTTGCGCAGGTACCGATGGTTTGACGGACTGATCATCAACAAGTTCTTCACCGCCTCGGCGGTGCGCGCCGCCCCTTCGGTGTCGATGCCGATCTGGAATGCCAGCCTCCAAGCCTGACTGGCGTAGTCGGCGGTGGCGGCGGCTTCCTTGGCGGCTTCGAAGCCCTTGTCATACCACTTTTCTCCGGCCGTGAAGTTGGCGTAGGCAAGCCAGGTCTGCGCCGGCGCCTCAAGGTTTCGCGCTTTGGCCTCGTCCAACAGGCTTCCGATCAGTTTCCAGTCCTGCGGCCGGGCGCGGAAGGCTGTTTCCAGCTGCGCCAGCGTGTCGGCTTGCTCCGACGAACCGGAACTCGGTTTAGCTTTGCTAGACGCCATGATTGTGATCCCCCCGTTTACATCCCCGACCAAGTCTAACGTTACCGGTCCGATGTTTGCAAGGGGCAGCCTTGCCTGCCGCGTCGCCTGCAATAAAACTGTGCAGCCGCGCCCCTGTCCCGATCGTCCGACAGCCCGTCCGGCTTGACCAACGTCGCCCCGCGCTTTAGCCCAAAGTCCATGTCGACCCTCGTTCTTCTTCGCCACGGCCAGAGCCAGTGGAACCTCGAAAACCGCTTCACCGGCTGGGTGGATGTGGATCTCACCGCTGAAGGCGAAACCCAGGCCCGGCGCGCGGGAGACCTGCTCAAGGCGGCCGGAATCGTCGTGGACCGGGCCTATACTTCGGTTCTGACCCGGGCCATCCGGACGGGCGCCGAGGCCATGCAGGCGGCAGGCCAGCCCGATCTGGTCTTTGTTCGGGACTGGCGTCTGAACGAGCGCCACTATGGCGGGCTGACCGGCCTGAACAAGGCCGAAACAGCTGAAAAACACGGAGATGCCCAGGTCACCATCTGGCGGCGATCCTACGATGTGCCGCCTCCGCCTCTGGCTCCGGGCGGTGATTATGATTTCCCGACCGACCCTCGCTATGCCGGTCTGGCCATTCCCGACACTGAAAGCCTCAAGACGACTCTCGAGCGCGTCGAGCCCTACTGGACGGCAGAAATCGCCCCTCATCTTGCATCAGGCGAAACCGTGCTTGTAGCGGCCCACGGCAATTCCCTGCGGGCCATCGTCAAGCTGTTGTTCGCCGTGCCTGACAGCGAAATTGTGGGCGTCGAGATTCCGACGGGAAATCCGCTCGTGGTCGAACTGGATGCCGATCTGAAGCCGATTTCGGCCCATTATCTGGATACGGATCGGGCGCAACCGCTGCCGACACTCGGTTGACGGACGAAGCCTTCATGCGGGCCGCAATCGAGGCGGCCCTGGCAAATCTGGGCAGGACCGCCCCCAACCCTGTTGTCGGCTGTGTCCTGGTCAAGGATGAGGTGATCGTCGCCTGGGCCGCGACAGCCGTCGGCGGGCGCCCACATGCCGAGGATCTGGCCCTTTCCGAGGCGGGCGAGGCGGCCCGTGGCGCGACGGCATTTGTCACCCTTGAGCCCTGTGGCGCCAGGTCATCAGGCGGAACGCCCTGCGCCGATCTGCTGGTCCTGGCCGGCGTCGCCAGGGTGGTGATCGCTTGCGCGGACCCTTCGCCTTTTGCATCAGGACAGGGCTCAGAGCGGCTGCTTGCCGCAGGTATCGCCGTTGAAATCGGGCTGCTGTCGGCTCAGGCTTCAAGAGCGCTGAGGTATGAAGACTGGTTTCGGACGCACAAGGATGCAGAGACCCGAATTCAGAAACCAGCGTAAGCGGAAGATTAAGCTTATTCTTCCAAGACTCCTGTTGAAGGAGTCCGCGCATGACCGCCGCGCTCTCGTCAACTGTTCGCCGGTTGACGCAACAGGATGTCGATCTGATCTGCGCCCGCCATGATCGGCTGTGGTCCGGGCGGGGCGGCGGTGCTCGGGCGGTTTTCAGCTTTTGCGACTTGACGGGCCTCAGCCTGAAGGGGCGCAATCTCTGCGATGCCGATTTCGCCGGCGCCTGCCTGGCGGGAGCCAATCTCGCCGGTGCGCGATTCGACAATGCCAGCTTCTTCGGGGCCGATCTTCAGGACGCCATCCTGACAGAGGCGTCGCTGCGCCGGGCCGATCTTCGGGGCTGCTGTCTCCGCGGCGCCGATCTGTCGGGCGCCGATCTGTTTGAAGCGGACCTGCGTGAAGGGGTGCTGGCCGCTGCGGATGCGGCAAAGGGCTATCGAATCCTCGAACACCGGGTGAGGTCTGGCGACGTGCGGGGCGCCAACCTGTCGGGCGCCAATCTGGAGCGGTCCCGCCTGTCCGGCGTCGTGGCGGTCAAGGCGGACTTCACCGACGCGATCCTCAAGGACGCGAAACTGGTCAGGGCGAACCTCAAGCAGGCGTCCATGAGCGGGGCGAACCTGGCAGGCGCCGATCTGTCGGGCGCCGACCTGTCCGGTGCTGACCTCACCGATGTGATCCTGGTCGGGGCCAAGACGTTTGCCTGGAATGTCTCTGACGCCAACATGAAGGGCGTCCTGACCGATCGACCCTCCGGAGCCTCAGTCTCGGAGCTGCCATACGAGGTCATGATCCGGGATCACGCGCGCTGGTGCGAAACGGGCGGCGGCGAAGGCCGGCCATCCAGCTTCAATGGCGCCGACCTGCGAGCTCTGGGCAGCCTGAAAGGGATGAACCTGACCGCCCTGTCTGCGAGACAGGCCACATTCTACGGTCTCGACCTGGAAGGCGCGCAGCTACAGGGCGCTCAGCTCGACGGCGCCGATCTACGGGCCTGCAACCTGCGGCGAGCCGACCTGCGGGGCGCGCGCCTGGTCGGCGCCCGGATGGCCGGCGCTGATCTTCGGGACGTCCAGATGGGTCCGCTCCTGCTGTCCGTGGACAGACTTTTGCCCTGCGATCTGACCGGCGCTAATCTGAAGAATGCGGATCTGGCCGGCGGAGACTTTCGAAAGGCGATTTTCAAGGGCGCTGACCTGTCACGCGCCAATGTCACGGGCGCCCAGTTTCGAGGTGTGGACCTGACGGAGGTCAGGCTGGACGGCGCAAAGGGCATGGACTGGAAGCGTTCAGCCTAGGTCCAATTCGATCTGATGGCTGGTCCGGCCATGCGCATCGCTCAATCAGGGTCGCTAACCCATTGGCCAGAATTTTGGCCTATCCCTGTTCGGCCATCGATTCGCTTTCCCGTCCCCTGAGGAACTGCCCTTGCAACTGGCTCAAACGCCTCTGACCGGACGTCGGCGCATCAGCCAGAATGAGCTGGACCTGCTGATCGACGGCCATGAGCGGCTGCTGAGCGGCCGGCCCGGCGGCAAACGTGCGACCTTGCGCTTCATGGATTTGTCGGGACTGGACTTCTCGGGCCGTAATCTGTCCGATGCGGACGTTTCGGCGTCTGTTCTCGATGGCGCCAGGATGATCCGGACCCGGCTCGACCGATCCAATCTGTTCGGGTCAGATCTTCGCAGAGCCAATCTGATCCAGGCCAGTCTGATCCGGGCCGATCTGCGCGGGGTCTGCCTGCATGGCGCCAATCTAACTCAAGCGGACCTGACCCAGGCCGACTTTCGAGAAGGGCAGATCGCCGTTCCTCATCCCAGCAAGGGGCTGAATGGCCTGCGCCATGAAGACCGGTCATCGGGGGCCAACGGCGCCCTGTTTGTCGGGGCGACGCTCGATGGAACACAGATGCACGGGATGTCTGCGTTCTCCTCGGATTTTTCGGACTGCTCATTGCGGGGCGCTGTTCTGACGGGGGCCAACCTCAAGGATGCCAATCTGACCGGCGCCAACCTTGAGGGCGCACAGGTTTCAGGCTGCAATCTGGAAGGCGCCGACCTCACGGGCGCCGTGATCAGCGGCGTCGATGTCTCGGTCGCCCAGATGAGCGGAACCTGTCTCAAGGGCGTTCTGGCGTCACCGTCAGCCGACGCCGTCGCCCAGGCGCCGCAATGGCTGGAAGCTGCGCTCGGGAACCAGGCCTGGTGCGAAAGCGGCGGCAAGCGGGCAGCGCCGGCCCGGTTCGATGGTGCTGATCTACGTCCCCTGGGGTCCAGGCTGAGGGGCTTGCGCTTGACGGCCATGAGCGCCAGGGGCGCCTGCCTGGTCGGCATGGACCTGACCGGGGCCCAGCTGCAGGGCGCCAATCTGGAGGGTGCGGACCTGCGGGGCGCCGACCTCCACGGCGCAGATCTGCGAGGCGCAAAACTGGCGGGCGCCAATCTCACCAAATCAGACCTGCGCGGCGCCCTGATCGGCGTGCTGCCCCTGACGCCCGAACGGTCCAGTCCGGCAACCCTCAACCTGGCCCGGATGCGCTATACCCGGGCACAGGCTGCGGATCTGACTTCCGCGATTCTGGACGGTGCGGATCTGCGGGGCGCGGACCTGACCGGTGCAAAACTTCTCAGGACCAGCTTCCGGGACGCAGAGATCAGTTCCGTGATCGGAATGGAAACCTGAGTGACACGAAAAAGGGGCGGCGCCAGAGCCTGTTCCGTTATGATCGAACCGAACATAACGGAAAAACAGGCTCTGATTCAGAGTGTTAGAGCAAGTTTCGATCCGATAACCGCTTCACACTTATCGGAACATGCTCCAGCGCGCCGCCCCGGTAATCGCCAAGGTTCAGGCCGTCAGGCCGCCTTTTCCGCATCAATCAGATTGGCGGCGTTCGAAACGCCGATCTTGATGGTGCGCGGCTTGAGCGCCTCCGGCAGTTCGCGTCTGAGGCTGATCGACAGCAGGCCGTCAGCAAGATTGGCGTCATTGACGATGACATAGTCGGCCAACTGGAATCGGCGCTCGAAATTCCGTTCGGCGAGGCCGCGATGCAGGAATTTCCGGGCATCGTCATTGGCGGCCTTGCGGCCCTGGACGGTCAGCAGGTTCTCCTTGACCTCGATGGTCAGTTCATCCGGGCGGAAGCCGGCCACGGCGATCTCGACGCGGTAGGCGTCTTCGCCGGTCCGTTCGATATTGTAGGGAGGATACCCCGTCGCGCTGTCCTGGGCGGCGGCGGCGTCCAGAAGGGAGGCCAGCCGGTCGAAACCGACAACCGAACGATAGAGAGGTGAGAAGTCGATCGTACGCATCTTCAGTAACATCCTTCTTGGTCAAGCAAGGTTGCAATCGCCGGGAAGTGACGCACCAATCTGGTCTCGTCAGGCTCCCGTGAGGCCCGAATTCGGCGCCTCGACTTCAAGGTGGGAACGGCTTTCTGGATTTCAAGACTCCCCAAACCGGAATGTCGCAGCCATATCTGCTGCCACATTCCGGGCATCAGAAGGATAACCAGCATGCAGAACCGTCGATGGGTCTTGATCGCGGGCAGCCTATTGTCCATCGCCCTCGGGGGCATCGCTGCCGCCTCGCCGGCCGCCAGCAAGCCAGATGCTGCGCTGAAGGCAGCCATCGCGGACACGCACCGCAGCGAGGCCAACAAGGCCCGCGATCCGGCGCGCCACCCCTACGAAAGCCTTTCCTTCTGGGGGTTGCGGCCTGGCCTGTCGGTGATCGAGGTGAGCCCCGGGGGCGGCTACTGGACTGAAATCCTGGCCCCCTATGCCAAGGCGACCGGAGGATCCTATACAGCCGGCGTGGCCGACCTGGATAATCCTGCGCTCTCCGAGGGCGCCCGGAAGGCCCGAGCGGCGATGGAAGCGCGATTTGCCGACCAGAATGTCTATGGCGCGGTTCGCTTCGCCAATTTCGGCCCGGTCTCTGCCCGTCTCGGAGCCGCCGGATCGGCTGATCTGGTTCTGACGGCGCGCAACATCCACAACTGGCTGTCGCCGGCCAGCGTCCTGGACAAGGTGATGTCCGATTTCTACGATGTGCTGAAGCCGGGCGGGGTCCTTGCCGTGGAGGAGCACCGCTCTGATCCGCTTCCCCAGGCGCCGGGTGCGCCGTCCGGCTACATGTCCACCGCCTTTGTCGTTGCTGCCGCAGAGCGCGCCGGCTTCAAGCTGGCCGCCACCAGCGAAATCAACGCAAACCCCGCCGACGACAAGGATCACCCCTTTGGCGTCTGGACCTTGGCGCCGGTCAAGCGAACCGCCCCGGCCGGACAGCCGGCCAACCCGGCCTTTGACCGCAGCGCCTATGACGCGATCGGGGAAAGTGACCGCATGACGCTTCGGTTCGTCAAGCCGAAGTGAGACATGGCCTTTTGACCTTGGACCCGGGTCAAGGTAAGTCCAAGGGCAGTGCGGTCTGCGGGGGCGACCTGGATGATCAATGCCATGGCGCCAAGTGAATCAGGGCTGTCCCGACGTGACCTTGCAGTCGGTATTGCCGCTGCCTTCAGCCTGGCAGCCTGCAAGGAACGCCCGCCACCTGCAGGCGCCGTCTCGCTCGACAGAACAGGGCCTGCAGATCCGGACAGAATTGTAACCATCGCCGATGCGGTGGCGGGAGCATGGCGATCTGCGGCAGATCGAGCCCGCGACCCCTACCGCCACCCTGTCGAGAGCTTGACCTTCTGGGGGCTGAAGCCTGGAATGACTGTGGTGGAGTTCTGGCCGGGCGCCGGATGGTACACCGATATTCTCGCGCCCTATCTGGACGCGAGCAAGGGTCGTCTCTACGCGGCCAACCTGCAGGCTTCGGACCCCGCCGTCACTGAAGTGGTCGAAGCCTATGGCCGCAAGCTCAAGGACAACGCCAGACTTTATGGCGACGTCCAGGTGACGGCCTTTGGCCCCACCAGCGGCCCGGTGGCGCCCGCGGGGACAGCAGACCTGGTCCTGTTCCTGCGCAATCTCCATAACTGGATTGCAGCGGGAATCGCCGACAAGGCCTTCAAGGATGCCTTTGCGGCCCTCAAGCCGGGCGGGGTTCTGGGGATCGAAGAGCATCGGGGTCTTCCCGGCGCGGTCCAGGATCCGCTCGCCGCCGACGGCTATGTGCAACAGGACTATGCCATCCAGCTGGCGAAGGAAGCAGGTTTTGCGCTTGAATCTGCCAGCGAAATCAACGCCAATCCCAAGGATGACCGCCGCCATCCCTTCGGTGTATGGACACTTCCGCCGACCCGGCTTTCTTCCCCGCGTGGACAGCCGCCCCAGGCAGGCTTTAACCATGCCGAGTATGACGCCGTCGGAGAGAGCGACCGGATGACCCTGAAACTGGTAAAGCCCAAATGACGGTAGATCGTCGGTTCCTGTTCAGAATCCCCCTGGCGGCCGTTCCTTTGTTCGCAACCCCGGTGGTGGCGGCGCAGCGAGAGATAGAGGTCGCCCGGGTTTTCGTCTTCCTGGATAATTTTCTTCGGATGACGCCTGCGGAACGCGCACGGCTGAAGGTCTCGTTCTACCTTACGCAAAACGGCAAGCCCGCCCAGGGGATCAAGGCGGTGATCGTCGACAAGGACGGCACCCGAACCCATGTGCCCATCGCGAGCGATGGTCGGTTCGAACGGGAACCCAGCCTTCGTCAGCTGACCGAAAAGTCCCGGATCATTTTTGAAGGACAGGATTCGTCAGGGTATTCGGTCCGGATCGGTCTGGTCTGGGCGGCCCGACCAACCCTGGAAATGGATGCCAAGATCGTCGCGGCCAGCCTGAGTGAGGTGAACGCCATTGTGAAGAAAGCCGCGGGACGTTTCGGCATGGTGGCGCCGAAGATGGTGCAGGTGGCGTTTCCGGGCGGGGGCTCAGGATCGGCCGTGATGGCCGACGGCAAGGCGATGCCTCTCCCGCAGTTCAACGGCGCTCCGGCGTTCAATCCCACCCTGATGGGCGCTGCCGCCAAGCTGCGATTTACGAAGCTTCCGCTCCGCATGGAGTTCGCAGGCCCCAAACATTCCGGGGTCGTTTTCGGCTGAATTCTTGGCCAGGGCTCGGGGTCCCTGTCACAGAGCTTTCAAAAAAGGTGTCGCCCCCGTCACTTTTTTGGCCCCCGGATCGCTGTTCGCTTGCCCGGCGAGCCCGGCCAAGCTATCCCCGAATTCAGCGCAATAAAGGGAGAGCGTCATGGCTACGTTGCAAGAAATCACTGATCGCGTGAAGGCCGCTGTCGGAGAAGACTCCGGTCTGGGCAAGTCCCTCAAGTTCGACCTGAAGGGCGACGGGTTCATCCATATCGACGGCGGTTCGGTCACCAATGAAGACCTGCCGGCCGATCTGACCATGACCCTGTCCCTGGCTGACCTGCTGGAAATGGGCGCGGGCAAGCTGGACGCCACCATGGCCTTCATGAGCGGCCGTCTGAAGCTGTCCGACATGGGCCTTGCCATGTCGCTGCAGCCGAAGATGGGCGCCCTGTTCGCCAAGATGGCCTGATTGGATCGACGGCCCTTCTGGGGCCAGTCGGTGCGGCGCGGAGGGGGTGACCCTTCCGCGCCGTTCTGTTTTTATGGGACGGGGCGTTCTTATCGAGGATGACACAGATCATGAACCAGACCCGTCGCGGGGTGTTGACCGCCCTGGTCCTGTTGCCGCCCATCGTCATCGCCACGACGGCCGCCGCAGAAGCGAAGTCCGTGAAGCTGGCGAAGCTCTATCCCTATCTGGACATGTATCTGGGTCTGCCGCCCGCGCAGCGCAGCCGGTTTGTCATGGCCTATTACCTGAAGCAGGACGGCGGGCGGCCGACCGGCGTGACGCTTGCGCTGATTGGCCCCTCGGGTGCTCGAACAGCGCTCGGTCTCGGCAATGATGGCCGCGTCCTGTTCACGCCAAGCCTTGGCCAGCTGAAGTCCGAAGCCCAGGTCGAAATGACGGCGCCCAAGGCCGCAAAGATCAGCCTGAGCATGGAATTGCAGGCCACGATGGCTCCGCGCCAATCAATGGAGACTGCCGAACTGGTCGCGGCGATCCAGCAATGCGAGGCGGCGATCCGCTCGAAGGCCGGGGTATTGGGATTTGCGGCGCCGAAGGTCAAACGCATAGTCTTTCGGGGCGCTGGAAGTGGTCAGGCCCTGAATGCAGCGGGGGTCAGTCGGCCCTTGCCACAGCAGAAGGGTCATCCTGCCTTTGATCCGGAACAGATGCCGGGTGTGACGACTCTCAAGTTTGCCCGCTCGCCCGCCGCCCTGTTGTTGGCCGACCGGGCATGACGGCGGTTCAACCGCCTCTCATCGGCGTCGCGGAGGCGCCGGTTCCCCCGGGCGGGTCAGCGGAATGGGTGACCGGGGCTGGCGGCGCCCGCTTGCGGGCTGCCCTGTTCCTGCCCGAAGGCAAGGCCAGGGGTTCAGTGGTCATCAGTCCGGGCCGCACCGAAACCATCGAGAAGTATTTCGAGGTGGTGCGAGAGCTTCAGGACCGCGGGTTTGCCGTCCTGGTTCATGACTGGCGCGGTCAGGGGCTGTCCGAACGAATCCTGCCCGATCCTCTGAAGGGCCATGCTGTTGGCTTCGGGGATTTTGTATCGGACTTTCGGGCGATCCTGGATCACTTCGAGAACCGCCTGCCCCGGCCCTGGGTCGCCATGGCCCACTCCATGGGAGGCTGCCTGACGCTGGTCGCTCTGGCTCAGGGGCAGGCGGACCGCTTCGTGGGCGCCTTTCTGTCTGCGCCAATGTTGGGCCTCCAGACGCCCGGGCGGCCCAAGCCGGCCGTGCGCGCCCTGTCCTGGGTGATGAGTCGATACCGCGGGGACGGCTACATCCTGGGTCAGCCGGGAACGCCAATGGGCGGACCTTTCGAGGACAACATCCTGACCCATGACCGGGTCCGGTACGATCGCAACCTGGCTCCGCTAAGGGCCTGTCCTGACCTGGCGCTGGGCGCAGGAACCTGGTCCTGGCTGGAGTTTGCCTTTACGGCGTCAGCCTGGCTGAAGACCGCGCCGGAAGTCTCCCGGCTTGCGATCCCCGTCGTTGTGCTGAGTGCGGCGCAGGAAGCCCTGGTCGACAACGGTGACCAGCAACAGATCGTCTCCAGAATCCCCAAGGGACGATGGCAGTCCATCGACGGCGCCTTCCACGAACTTTTCCAGGAAACCGATGCCGTCCGACAACGCGTCTGGGCCGAGCTTGACCCCCTTCTGGATCAATGGGCGCCGAAATCAGCGGGCTGATCGTCGGAGGGCGACCAGAGCGTCTTCGAGACAGGCCGGATCTCCGGCAAAGGCGAACTGGCCGCCATCCGTGCGGGCCGGCTGGCCGTCCCACTGGGTGACGACGCCGCCGGCGCCCTGAATAACGGGGATGACCGCCTCGACGTCCCAGACCTTGAGGCCGGTGTCGAGGGCAAGATCCATCCGGCCCATGGCGACCATGGCATAGCCGTAGGCATCCAGCCCCAGGCGGGCGAGCCTGGCGGCGGATCTGACCTGGTTCCAGGCGCCCAACTCTGCTTCGGTCAGAATGGCCGGATCCGTGGTGCAGATGATGGCGTCTGCCAGATTCGGGCATGCCCGGACGCGAAGGGGCGTCTCGCCGCCGCGGCAGATCAGCCGGGAGGCGCCAGGATGACCGATGAACAGCTCGCCGATATAGGGCTGGCCGATGGAGCCCAGGACCGGTCTGCCCTGATGGCGCAGGCCGATAAGGGTCGTCCAGAGGGGCAGGCCGGCGATGAACGCCCGGGTGCCGTCCACCGGGTCCAGAACCCAGACAAACTCGGCGTCCGGCCGGTCCTCTCCGTATTCCTCTCCGATGATCCCGTGATCAGGAAAGGCAGCCTCGATCAGGGCTCTTATGGCGCGTTCCGCAGATTTGTCGGCTTCGGTCACCGGATCGAACACAGCATCCGGACCGCCGGACAGCCCCTTGTCCTCCAGTCCGTGATCTGCCCTGAAAAGGGGCAGGATGGCTTCCGACGAGGCGCGGTTCAGGTCGATCAGGAAGCTGTCCAGCCGGGCGAGAAGATCAGGATCGAGGGTCATGGACCATGGCCCTATCCAGCAATCCGCCAGCCGGCAAGGGCCTGATCCGGGTCTGCTATTTCCCGGTCAGTTCGCGGGCCAGTCCGTCCAGGCCGTAAACGGTCCGGAGGGCTTCGGTGATGGCGGCCGTCGAAACAACCACCGTCCGATTTACCCGCCCATCATAGCCATAGGCGCCGCCGAGGCTGTGAATATTGCCGTCGAAAGCCGTGCCGATCACCTGGCCCCGGGCATCGATCACCGGCGAGCCCGAGTTTCCGCCAATGATGTCGTTGGTGGTGACGAAATTGAAGACGGTGTCGGCCTTCAGGCGGCTGCGGGCGTCCAGCCAGCTTTGCGGCAGCGCGTAGGGGGCGGACCCGGTCGCGCGGTCGAAGGTCCCGCCGAGCGTCGTGAAGGGCTCGACCGTCCGCCCGCCGGAGGTCCACCCCGCCACCTTGCCGTAGGAGAGGCGCAGACTGAAGGTCGCGTCAGGATAGACGCTGGCGCCATAGACGGCGAAGCGGGCCTGGGCGATTCGTTCGGCGGCCCGGTCGACCGGGCCGCTGATCTGCGTTTCCCAAAGTTCCCGAAGGGCCTTGCCCTGGCCCTCAGTCGCGATCACGAACTGGATCATCGGGTCGTCATAGGCTGTGACGGCCTCAAGGCCGCCATCCCAGAGGCTCTTGCGGACAGCCGGATCGGACAGACGGCTGGTCTTGACGAGACTGGCCGCCAGGTCCTGCGGGCTTGCCTTGCCCAACAGGGTCCGGGTCCCCGGGTGGTCGGCGGTCAGGTATTCGCGGGTCTTCAGAAGCCAGTGTTCAAGTCGCAGGATCTCGATATCCAGCTCGACCGGATTGGGGGCCATCAAGGCGCGCTCTGCCTGGGCCAGGCGGGAGTCCGAATAGTCAGCGGACCGGTCCCCGGGCGATTTGGCGCGCTGTTGGGCGCTGCGCACCAGGGTGCGAGCCCAACCGTAAAGCCGTGATCCGCCGCCGGCCTCGGTCTCGAGCTGGCGATAGGGCAGATAGTTTTCGGCGATGACATGCTGGGCGTTGGCAATCTCCGTCCAGGGGTCGCCTATGGTGGCGGCGAGGGCCGGGTCGGCCAGGACCCTGGCCTTCAGCTCTGCTTCCGCCTGCCGCTTTGCGTCCATGAAGGCGCGATCGTTCAGGGTGAGCTGGCGGCCATAAAAGACCTTGAAGCCATTCTCGACGCCGAACAGGGCATCCCCCGCTATCCGCCTGGCCTCCGGGCCAGTACGGGCCATTTCGATCAGCCGGCCGCGATATTCCGAACGTTGGAGCTGGCTGACCGGAATGGTCAGGTCGCGTTGGGTCTCCAGCTGGGCCACGGTCAGCAGCCGTTCCGTCGATCCGGGATTGCCGACAACGAAGGTCGGATCTCCGGCCTTGGGCGCCTGCTCGGACCAGGGGAGATAGGTCCGGGTCTGGACCGGTTTGCCGTCCTGATAGGCTCGCAGGAAAGCCGCATCGAGATCGAAGCGCGGGAAGTTGAAGTTATCGGGGTCGCCGCCGAAAAAGGCGATGTCGAACTCTGGCGCGAAAACAAGCCGGACATCGGTGTAGCGCTGGTACTGATAGACCTTGTACTGGCCGCCCCGGTAGAAGGAGAGTGTCTGGCATCGCAGGCCTGCCCTGTTGGCGCAGACTTCGGTTTCGGCGGCGCTCATGGCCCCGTCTCGCGCCTTCACGAAGGCCTGTCCGCTGAGCCCCGCCGTCGCGTTCCGCACGCGTTCGGAGACATCGGTGATCGTCAGCAGCACCTCGGCCGTGGCGCCAGGACATTTCAGTTCCTCTTCGCGCAGCACCGAGCGGAACCCGGACTTGACATAGTCCGTCTTGCCGCCCGCCGAGAGGGCGCTGGTGCAGCTCTGGACACAATGGTTGTTGGTCAGGATCAGGCCATTGGGCGAAACGAACGAGGCGGAGCACCCCTGCAGCCGAACGGCCGACAACCGGACCCGGTCCAGCCATTTTGCATCCAGATGGACGCCATAGGCCGTCTTGATCTCGGCTGTGGGCAGACTGTCGAAGGTCCACATACCTTCGTCGGCCCGGGCAGGAGCCGCTGCCAGGCCTGCCAGGCCCATGACGCCCATCAAGGCAAACGAAGTCAGGGGGATGCGGATCATGAAGAGGCTTCTCGGCAAGGGTCAAACGCAGTCCGCTGGAAACGGCCAATTCAGCCATATGGCGCCTGGCGTGGCTGTGACCAGCCCGGGAATGACAGATTACTGACGGAAGGGCCGCTGGAGTGGCGTCCAGGGACCGGCGGGCGGCCTTACCCCGATTTAACTTGGAAGCTGGCGGGCCATGCGTCCATACGGACGCCCTGTCCTCGGAGGGTTGCAGCGGATCATGTCGCTCGCACTGGCCACACTGATCTACGAATGGCGTCGCTATATGGCGGCGGTCGTGGCCCTGGCCTTTTCCGGTCTGCTGGTCCTGGCGTTCGTTGGCATGTTCATGGGGATCGGCAAGGGATTCACCGCCCAGATCGACCGGGCCCGCGCCGACATCATGGTTCTGGGACCGGGCGCAACGGCGCTATTCAACGGGGGACCGTCCGGCCTTCCCCGTCGCCTGATGCCGATCGTCATCGGCCATCCCGAGGTGGTGCAGGTGGCGCCCATGGACGGCTCGGGCGGCCGCTTCCAGAATATTCCGCCGCCGGAGGACCCGGGGACCGCCACGCCGGGCGGTCCCAAGAACCGCAAGACCGAGTTCGTCAATGTCACGGTGATTGACGCCATTCCAGGCTACGTGACTGTTCCCACTGACTACAGCACACAGCTGGTCGAGACCCTGCGTCAGCCCTATGCCGTGGCGGTAGATGAAACGGCCCTGGGCCGACTGGGCGTCAAGCTGGGCGACAAGGCCATCTACAACGGCAAGACCGTGACCATCGCCGCCATCACCACGGGCTATCCGAACATGATGCAGGCTACCCTGGTCATGTCCCGCGACACTTTGCGGATGCTGGGCGAGGCCGATACGGGACCGCGCGTTGCGCCCTTGATGGTCAAGATTGCGGATCCGGGCCGGGCCGAGGTGGTCGCAGCCCAGCTCAATGTCATGGGCGCGGGCAAGTTCAAGGCCTGGACCAGACCGGAGCTGTCGGCGGCCAATGAAAGCGCCATGTTCAAGGAGCAGTTCATCAGCATTATCCTGATCTTTGCCGTGATCATGGGCGCCGTAATCGGCATCGCCATCACCTGGCAGACCCTGCGGGGCGCCATCATGGCCAATATCAAGGAGTTCGCATCCCTTCGGGCGCTCGGCGTTTCCATGGGGGACCTGCGGGTCATCGTGATGGAGCTGAGCTTCTGGGTCGGGGTGATCGGCGTGCTCGCGGCCGGTGTCCTGACCTGGCTGGTTTCGATGCTGGCCTCGGCCGGCGGTCTGCCCATGGCCTTTCCGGCGCCCATCGTGATCGCCATCTCGATCTTCCTGCTGATCATCGCCATGCTTTCGGGGCTGTTGTCCCTGGGCGTGCTGAAAAACAGCCAGCCTGCGGACCTCCTGCGATGAGCGCTGTCGCCAGTTCATCCAACCGGCTGGGAGAGATTGCCCTTCAGGCCACGGGGATCACCAAGCGTTTCAAGACCGGCAAGTCTTATGTCGAGGTGCTCAAGGGCGTGGATTTCGATGCCCGGCATGGGGATGTGACCATGGTCATGGGTCCCTCCGGGTCCGGCAAGTCCACCTTGGTGGCGGCGCTTTCCGGACTGCTGAAGCCCGATGAAGGCAAGGTCTCGGCGCTGGAGGCCCGCGACCTCTGGAGCCTGTCGTCGGGCAGGATCGACCGGTTCCGCCTGGATCATTGCGGGTTCATTTTCCAGGGTTTCAACCTGTTCCCGGCCCTGACGGCCCGCCAGCAGGTGATGACGGCGTTGAAGTATCAGGGCGTTTCCAGGTCAGAGGCCGTACGCCGGGCTGAAACCGCCCTGGCCGAGGTGGGGCTGTCCAACAAGATGAACCAGCGTCCCGCCGAGCTGTCCGGCGGCGAGAAGCAGCGCGTGGCCATCGCCCGCGCCCTGGCCAAGAACCCTGACCTGATCTTTGCCGACGAGCCGACCTCGGCCCTCGACGGCGAGAATGGCCAGATCGTCATCCGGCTGTTGCGCCGTGCGGCGACCGAACATGGCGCTGCCGTGATCTGCGTTACCCATGACCCCCGCCTGGAGGCCTATGCCGACCGGGTGATCCACATCGAGGACGGACGGATTCTGGACGACGTGCGGCGCACGCCTGACGCCAATCCGCTCCCGCTCTCCCACTGATTTCGCAAGGGACTCCGAAAAAGCATGCCTGGCTTTCTGCGCAGCCGCTGGTTCTGGATCATTTCGGTTCTGGTTATCGTCCTTGTCGGCGGGTTCTTTGCCCTGAAGGGTCAGGGCGTCGAAAAGAAGAAGAAGACCGAAGCTGCGGCCAAGATGGTCGCGCCCAGTCCATTTGCGGCCATCGCCAATGGCAAGGCCGATGTGGAGGGCGGGATAATCCAGGTCGCCGCGCGGCGCGGCGGCGTGGTCAAGGCCGTTTTCGTGGAGGAAGGCCAGTCTGTCAGCGCCGGCCAGGTTCTGGCGCGGCAGGAAGACGATGACCCGCGTCTGGCGGTGGATCGCGCGCGGGCTCAGGTCGCCCAGGCCGAGGCCCAGATCGGCGTTCTGCAGGTCAAGCTCACAGCCGCCCGCCGGGAGTACGGACGGCTTCAGGAACTGGCCGCCAGCAACTTCGTCGCCCGCCAGCGCCTTGATCGTCAGCAGGACGAGATTCGTGACTGGGAGGCCCAGATCAACGCTCAGCGCGCCTCTGTCGCCACAAGCCGGGCCGCTCTGCGAGAGGCCGAATACGCCCTCGAACTGACGGTCATCCGGGCGCCTACCGATGGGCGGATTGCCCGGCGTTACGCCAATCCCGGCTCTGGCGCATCGACTCTGAACGTCTCGACCATGTTCGATCTGGAGCCCAACACGGCGCGGATCGTCAGGGCCGAAATCGTCGAGGCTGATATCCCCAATGTCCGCGAAGGGCAGGAGGTCGAGATGCAGCCTGAATCAGACCCGGAAAAGGTCTATGTCGGCAAGGTCTTGCGCCGGGCCGGCGTGTTTGGCGCCCGCAAGCTGGCTTCTGATGACCCTTCGCAACGCAGCGACGAGCGGGTGGTCGAGGTCGTGGTTTCGGCAGACGGCACACCCTTCCTGGTGGGCCAGAGGGTGCTGGTCAAGTTCATGAAGCCGGGGTTCAAGGCCGGCGCCAAACGGGCGACCCCAAAACCGGCGGCTGAAAAGGCCAGATAGGAAGCAACCACGGCGGCCCTCGGCCTGGAAGCAGGGGTTAGCGGTCGGTCAGTACGAGGTCGAGCTGGACCTGCAGACCCGCACAAACTCCTTGCGGACAGAGCCGTCGGCCTGGACAACGCGCCGCTTCTTGACCCGGCAGGTCTCGGCGGAGTCATGGGACTGACCGTAGCCTGGCCCGGCCGCCGGTGGCGGGCCGCCAGCATAGCCTTGGTCGGTTGCGGGGGGCGGTTCGTCGCCCGCATAGGCATCCGCTTCGGCGTCGTCTGCAGCCTGGGCGTCCCTGGCCGGCTGGGTGAATTCGCCTTCGACGCAGGCCGTCGAAGAGGCCCCGACATTGCCGCCGATGATCGCGCCCAGCACGCCTCCGAGGACCGCGCCTTCTGTTCGAGCACCTTTCCCAGCGACATTCGAACCCGCCAGGGCGCCAAGACCGGCGCCCAGCAGAGCGCCACCAGTTCCCCGCTGAACCCGGTCGCGATGACAGGCGTCATAGGCATAGGGTTCAGGGGCGTATCCGTCTCCAGCCGGTTCCGAGGGCGCGGCTTCCGGACGGGAAGGTTGGGCGGCAGCAACTGAAGGGGCGGCAGCCAGGGCCGTGGCGCAGATCAACAGGCTGCTTGCAGCGGCCAGAAGACGGTTACGACGAAACATATCATCTACTCCGCAAAGCCAGGGGCGAACGGCGATGTGCCGTTCGCCCGTTTCAAGCAGGGCATTGCGCCCATGGCGACCTGCGAATTCAATTCAGGTCGGGCGACCACAATACAATGCTTTGCGGCGGTTTTGGGTCGTAGCCGGGCCTCTGGATGAGGCCCGCAATGGCCTAGTAACGGCCGCTCGGACGCCAGGCGCCATCACGGTACTTGCAGACCTCGAAACCCTGCCAGCGATTGCCGCGATATTCCTGAACCCAGCGGCAATTGTCGCGACGGGTGCTGATGCGCTTGGGATAGCTGGCGCAGCGAACGCTTTGTCGTCCGACTTCGCGGCCGGTAAGGGCGCCGACCGTGCCGCCCAGCAGTGCGCCTTCGGCGCGGTTGCCATCCCCGGCGACCGCTGCGCCCAGGGCGCCGCCGATCAAGGCGCCGGCCACGGTGCCTTCGCGTTTGGCTTCCTGCTTTTCCTGCTGGCAGATGTCGCCCCTGCCGTAATCACGATACTGCTGGGCAGCCGCCAGATCGGGCGCGGCCAGGGCCGGGGCGATCAGGGTCGCGGCCAGAACGAAGGTCATCAATCCACGCATTGAACTCTTTCCTTTTCCATCTGTGGCGAGGCCGTGCGGCCCTGGTAACGGTAGACAGGCCCCGCCGCATTTTTTCAATGATGAGTGTCCGATCCTGAACGAAGGCTGACCGGACGGTTCATATTATGCGATGAGCAGACAACTTGCACCGCCGTCTCTCCGTCCCTGACCGGGCTGACGGCATCCCGGCTCCCCATGGAGAGGTCCGCTGACCGACACCAGAGATATCCAGATCGATCGCGTCGGCGCTCAGGGCGATGGCATTGGGGACGGAGGCGTGTTTGTGCCCCTGACACTGCCTGGCGAGAAGGTGCAGGTCTTTCCTGAAGGCTCAAGGGCGGAACTTGACAGCATCCTGGAGCCTAGCCCGGACCGCATTGCAGCGCCTTGTCCGCATTTCGGCGAATGTGGGGGATGCTCGCTGCAACACTGGTCGGCCGAGCCCTATCTCGCCTGGAAGCGCGAGCGCGTGATCGAGGCCCTGTCCCGTGAGTCCCTCGAGACTGAAGTGCTGGCGGCGTTTGCATCGCCTCCCGGTTCCCGTCGTCGCCTGGCGCTGCACGCGCGGCCAGGCGGCAAATCTGGCGCCCTGCTGGGTTTCAAGGGCCGCCGATCCTGGAAGCTGACCCCGCTGGACATCTGCACTATTGCCGATCCCCGGTTGGTTGCGGCCTTTCCGGCCCTCAGACTGTTGGCCAGACCGTTTCTGGAACATCCCAAGTCAGCCCCGACCCTGCATGTCACGGTGACGCGGACGGGCCTGGACGTGAACATTACCGGCGTCGAAAAGCGCAGCGGCGGCCTTTCGGCCGACGCCAGGGTACGAGCGGCGCAGGCCGCTGAATCAGGTGATTTTGCCCGCGTGACGCTCGACGGCGACGCCATCTATGGAGCCCGCCAGGCGGTGGTCACCCTGGGACCGGCCTCGGTCGCCCTGCCGCCGGGCGCCTTCCTGCAGGCCGTGCCCCAGGCAGAAGCCGCCATGGCCCAGTTCGCCGTCGAGGCGGTTTCAGGAGCGGCGCGCATCGCCGATCTCTATTGCGGGGTCGGGACCTTTACCTTCCGTCTGGCCCAGGTGGGCGCCGTTCTGGCGGCCGACTCCTCCGCATCCGCCATTGCAGCCCTCAAGGCGGCTGGCGGCTCGGCGCCAGGCCTGAAATCCATCATCGCCGAGGCGCGAGACCTGGCCCGCCGCCCGGTCCTGGCACGGGAACTGGCGAAGATCGACGCCGTGGTCTTTGACCCCCCCAGGGCCGGGGCCATGGAACAGGCGAGGGAGATCGGCCTCTCCAAGGTTGCCCGGGTGGTGGGGGTGTCCTGCGATCCCGCGACCTTTGCCCGGGATGCCCGCATCCTGGTGGACGCCGGTTTTACTCTGGAGCGGGTGTTGCCGGTGGACCAGTTCCTGTGGTCGCCGCATGTCGAGCTGGTCGGCGTTTTTTCCCGCTAGTTCCCGGCGGCGCGGCGGCGGACGACTGGACTTCCCGGCGGCTGGTTTCTACGCCGAACAGTTCCATCTGGTCTCCGCATCGGGCGGGAACGGCAAACAGGCCAAGATTCAAGTCCGGGCGCGGCTGGTCCAGACCCAGCCTGCGGCTGGCGGCCTTGAACCTTGCAGCCACCAGCTCGGCGACCGGCCCCTCGCCGGTCTGTCGAAGGCCCCAGTCTGCCGTGTAATCGGCGCCGCCGCGCGTCTGGCGGATCAAAGACATGACCTTGTTGGCTCGAAGGGGCTGGTCTGCGGCCAGCCACTGCTGGAACAGGCCGCTGATTTCCCGGGGCAGGCGGACCAGCACATAGCCAGCACTGCTGGCGCCGGCCTCGGCCGCGGCTTCGAGAACCCCTTCCAGTTCATGGTCATTCAGGCCTGGAATCACCGGGGCGAACATCACGACCGTTGGCACGCCGGCCGCGCTGAGGGCGCGGATGGCCTCGATCCGGCGACCCGGAGTGGCCGCCCGGGGTTCCATGCTGCGGGCCAGTTTCCGGTCGAGGGTGGTGACCGAGATCGCGACCCTTGCCAGGCCCTCTGCGGCGGCTGGCGCGAGGATATCGAGATCCCGAAGGATCAGGGCGGACTTGGTGATCAGGGTGAAGGGATGGCGAAACCGGTAAAGGGTCTCGATCACCTGCCGGGTAATCCGCAGCGATTTCTCTATGGGCTGGTAGGGATCGGTATCGCCGCCGATATGGATGACCTGCGGGCTGTAGCGTTTCTTCGACAACTCCCTGGCCAGCAGTTCATGGGCGAAGGGTTTGAAGAACAGCCGGCTCTCGAAATCCAGACCCGGCGACAGGCCCAGATAGGCGTGAGCCGGCCGAGCATAACAATAGATGCAGCCGTGCTCGCAGCCCCGATAGGGATTGATCGACTGGTCAAAGGCAATATCGGGGCTGTTGTTGCGGGAGATTATGGACCGGGCCATGTCCGGCTCGACCACGGTTCGCAGCGGCTTCGGCGTCTGGTCGTCGCTGGTCCAGCCATCGTCGAACGCCTCCTTCTGACGGCTCAGAAACCGGCTTGCGGCATTGGATCGGGCGCCGCGGCCCTTGGTCTGGATGGGGATCGGTGACACCGGGACGGGATATCACCGCGAATGGAACAAAACAAGAACTCAAGAGGTCCTATTCAACCCCTTTCATCCCGGCGTCCGACCAGTCATGAAGGCGGCATGATTTCAGTGGTCATCCCTGTGTTGAACGCCCAGGCCTGCCTTGCGGCGAGCCTGTCGGCCCTGGTGCCGGCGGCGGTCGATGGACTGGTCAAGGAGCTGATTCTTGTCGATGGCGGCTCGACGGACGCCACATTGGAGATTGCCGAGGACGCCGGGGCGCGGGTGCTCCGGACCGAAAAGGGCAGGGGCGTCCAGCTGGCGGCGGGTTGCGCAGCGGCCCGGTCGCCCTGGCTGCTGGTGCTGCATGCCGATACAAGACTGGCCCGGGACTGGGCCGACCCGGTGCTGGCGCATCTGGAGGGGCCCGACGACCGCGCCGGCTATTTCAGGTTCGCCCTGGATGACCGGGGGTGGAAACCGCGTCTCTGGGAAGCCGGCGTCGCCCTGCGGTGCCATTTGCTGGGCCTGCCGTATGGGGATCAGGGGCTTCTGATTTCCCGCAGCCTGCTGGACTCCGTGGGGGGCTACCGGTCCCTTCCCCTGATGGAAGATGTCGATCTGGTCCGGCGTATCGGCGCCCGTCGGCTCTATCCGCTGGACGCCCGGGCGACGACCTCGGCCTTGCGCTTCCGTCGCGATGGATATCTGCGCCGCAGCCTGGGGAACTGGGGACTGCTGGCCCGCTATCTTGCCGGCGCCGCGCCGGAGGACCTGGCGAGGCGGTATGGCGGCTAGAGGTCAGCGTCCAACCCTGGTGGTCTTTGCCAGGGCCCCGGCCATCGGCATTGGCAAGACCCGGCTGGCCCGGGATATCGGCGCTGTGGAGGCCTGGCGACTGTATCGCGCCATGAGCAGCCGGCTGATCAGGACCCTGCGCGACCCCCGCTGGCGGCTGGTGATCAGGCTCGCGGGACAGCCGGCAGACCCTCGCTGGCGCGCCGATGCGGTTGAGGCTCAGGGCCGCGGAGACCTGGGCGCCCGGCTTTGTTCGGGTTTTCGCAGCCATGCCAGCGGACCGGTGGTGGTGACAGGAACGGATGCGCCGGGGGTCTCCCGGGCCAGGATCGCCGCCAGCCTCAAGGCCCTGCGACAGGACGGGGCGGTGATCGGTCCTGCCCTGGATGGGGGGTTCTGGTTGCTCGCACTGTCGTCTGGCCGGGCCCGTCGCGTGCAACTGAAGGCCATCCGATGGTCTTCGGATCAAACCCTGACGGATACCGTCCTTGCCCTGGAAAGCCGTGTTGTCCGGCTGGAAACACTCCAGGACATCGACACCGGGGCGGATCTTGAGCGTTGGCGGTCGGCTCAGCGGTCGGCGCGCATATCGACCAGCCGGGCATAGCGGGCGGCGGCGTCGAGGGTTGCCGCAGGCTGGCCAAACTGACTCCGATAGGTCCAGTAGCCGAACGCCACCTTTTCCACATAGTCGCGGGTTTCTCGGGCCGGCAGGCTTTCGATGAACAGCAGGGCGTCGGCGTCCGGCTCTAGTCGGCTGCGGGTCTTCAGCACGGCCCCGGCGCCGGCATTGTAGGCGGCGATGACCCTGAACAGGTCGAAGGCTTCATCCCCGCCGCCAAGGCCCCGTTCGATCAGCCAGTGCATATAGTCCTGTCCGACCCGCAGGTTCGTCGGGGGATCAAATAGCGGCATGATGTTTTTCGTAAGCTGGTCGTCGCCAGCGGCGCGGGCGGCAGATTCCGGACGAACCTGCATCAGGCCGATGGCTCCGGCGGCGCTGTAGGCATAGGGGTTGAACCGGCTTTCCTGGCGGACCAGGGCATAGATCAGGGCGCGATCGAGGGTGAAACCCCCATCGGGATAGAGCTCGGGCGTTTCGTAGGTTTCCGGCCGATACGGACGGGCCTTGGCGCGCCTGGACACAGGCGCAGCCGGAGCGGCGACCTGCAGCGGCGTGCGCAGGGCCACGATCAGGGCCTGCCATTCGCGCTGGGCAGTCTCGCTGCGCGCCAGCGCCAGCCCGACCCGAAGTTCCTGGGCCGCCTCCACAGGGCGGTCGATTTGCGTCAAGGCTGCCGCCCGTCGCGCCCGCGGCTCGCGTTCCAGGAGACCGTCCGCACGGCGTTCGTCCCGGTCGGAGACCCTGATCAACAGCGGTGTTCCGGACCGAGGGGCTTGAGCCTGCTCGGCTAGTGGTCTGGCGGGAAGCGCGTTTGACTTCCTCGAAGCGATGAGACCGTAGAAAGTGTGGGGCATGGCGGCTGCCCGGCCGAAATCATCGAGGGCTGTCGCGGTCTGGCCAAGGCGTTCGGCGCAGCGGCCGGCCCAGAACCACCCTGCCGCCCGTGTCCAGTCGTCCAGGCTTTCATCCGAAGCGACCTGCAGGAAAAAGCGCCGGGCCTCGTCGACCTTGCCCAGGCGCCATCCTGCCAGACCGGCGATCCAGGGCTCGCCAGAGCTGGGGCCGAGCGCCCAGGCGCGGCTGACTTCTCCGGAATAATAGGCATCGCGAGCAGCGAAGCTGCGATCGCCAGAGACAGGCTGCGAATTGCTGGTCCAGTCGCGGATTGCAGCCAGAAATGTCGGCGCCCTGGGCTCCGGCGTTTTGGGCGGCTGGCGTTTCTGGGCCAGGGCATAGACGCGCTCTGCGCCCCCGAGATCTGCATGGCTTTTGAGCCAGGCGGTCAGATCCGCATAGGAGGCCTTGTAGGCCGTTGGATGCATCAGCTTGACCAGGGCGACATGGCCGACAAGGGAGGTGTCCTTGACCTTGTCGAGCGCTGACGCGGCTGTCTTGAAGTCGCCCTTGTCAGCAGCACTGAAGGCCTGCCGATACAGGGCAGCGTCCGATCGCGACAGGGGACCTTCCGCCGCCTGAGCCGGCGCAGACAGCAGGGCGCTGATCAGAGCCAGGGCCAGGGTCACGACGGCCAGAAGAATTCCAGTCGGTTTAATCGCCAGGCCCATGATGTTCCCCAAGCGCCCCGCCGGAGTCCGCAAACCGGAAGCTGGCAGGCTTAGTGGGGACGGTCCGGCCGATCAAGCCTCTCTGTCAGGGTGAGCAGGTCCTGCCAGGCCTTCTTCTTGGCGGCAGGCTGGCGAAGCAGGAAGGCGGGGTGCAGGGTTGGCATGGCCGGGATCTCCGTTTCGCCGTCCTCCGACTTCCATTCAAACCAGCGCCCTCGAAGAGAAAGGATGCCCTCGTCGCGACGAAGCAATGCCTTGGCAGAAGCTCCGCCGGCCAGAAGCAGCAGCCTCGGCTTCACCAGGGCGATTGCCCGCTCGACAAAGGGGGCGCAGATCGCCTGTTCCGACGGGGTCGGCGTGCGGTTGCCGGGCGGTCGCCAGAAGACGGTGTTGGTGATGAAGACGCGGTCCGAAAGACCGGCGGCCGCCAGCATCCGGTCCAGCAGCTTGCCGGCCCGACCGACGAAGGGCGCGCCCTGCGAATCCTCATCGGCGCCGGGGCCTTCTCCGATAACCATCAGGGGAGCGGACGGACTTCCCCTCGAAAACACAGCCTGGCGCGCGCCTTCGTAACGTAGGGGACAGGCTTCGAAGTCGGCGATCGCCTGGGCCAGCTGGTCCAGGGTCATGGCTGCCCTGGCGGCGTGCCTTGCCAGACCAACAGCGGCGTCGATGTCAGGCCCCTGCGCTCTGGCGAGGGGAGAAACGGGGATAGCCTGCGCCGCCGGCCTGGCCTTGACCGCGAGCCGTTCGGCGCCTTCGGCCAGCCGGTCATAAGGATCTTCGCCGTACAGGGCCTCCACGCCGGCGTCCGCCCAGAAGGCAAGAAGACTTTCCGCAGCACGGCTCTCGGGGGACGGGATCATGGGGAGAGGATAGGCCGGACTCAGGGAGAAGGTCACGCTGAACAGGATAATCGACCGGGTTTTCAAATGTTACGCGACCTTTCCGGGCTTCAGCACCCCGCCGCGCCCGTTTGTCGCTTGACCACCGTTGGGTCTGCTTCAGATAAGCATTCTAACAGGATCGAACCGGGGACTGACCATGAGTGAAGAGGCCGGCGCCGCCGAAGAGCGGGAAGCCATGGAGTACGACGTCGTGATTGTCGGCGGCGGACCAGCAGGCCTGTCGGCCGCCATTCGGCTGAAGCAATTGGCGGCGGAAGCCGGAACCGAGCTGTCCGTGGCCCTGCTGGAAAAAGGTTCCGAGGTCGGCGCCCATATCCTGTCCGGCGCCGTCATCGATCCCAAGGCCCTGACGGAACTGATTCCGGACTGGAAGGAACAGGGCGCGCCGCTGGAAACCCCGGTCACCAAGGACCGGTTCCTGGTTCTTGGGCCCCAGGGCGAAGCGTCGCTTCCCATGTTCGCCCTGCCGCCCTTCATGCACAATGAAGGCTGCTATATCGGCTCCCTGGCCAATGTCTGTCGCTGGCTGGCGACCCAGGCCGAAGCCCTGGGCGTGGAGATCTATCCCGGCTTTGCCGCCAGCCAGCTGGTCTGGCGCGAGGACGGCTCGGTCAAGGGCGTCGTGGTCGGGGTGGTCGGCATCGGCAAGGATGGCCACAAGAAGCACAGCTATGAGCCGGGCATGGAACTGCACGGTAAATATGTCTTCATCGCCGAGGGCGTGCGCGGGTCCCTGGCCAAGGAGCTGATCAGCAAGTTCGATCTGGCCAAGGGCAAGTCGCCGCAGAAATACGGCATCGGCATCAAGGAACTCTGGCAGGTGCCGCCCGAAAAGCACCAGCCTGGCCTGGCGCAGCACACCACGGGCTGGCCGCTGGACAACCAGACTGGCGGCGGCAGCTTCATGTACCACTTCGGGGACAACTATGTGTCCATCGGCTATGTGGTGCATCTCAACTACAAGAACCCCTTCCTGTCGCCTTTCGACGAGTTCCAGCGGTTCAAGCACCACCCTTCGGTCAAGCCGCACCTGGAAGGCGGAAAACGCATCGCCTATGGCGCGCGGGCCATTACCGAAGGCGGCTATCAGTCGGTTCCCAGGCTGACCTTCCCCGGCGGGGTCCTGATCGGCTGTTCGGCGGGATTTGTGAACGTTCCCCGGATCAAGGGCAGCCACAACGCCATGAAGACCGGCATGCTGGCCGCTGAAGAGGCCTTCAAGGCCCTGACTACGGGCCGCGCAGGCGATGAGCTGGTCGAGTACCAGGCCGCCTATGAAGGCTCATGGGTGGCCAAGGAACTGAAGGTCGTCCGCAACGCCAAGCCAATCCTCACCAAGCTGGGCACCTTCATGGGCGGCGCTGTGGGCATGTTCGACATGTGGTGCACTCACCTGTTGGGCGGCTTCTCGTTCCTCGGCACCCTGAAGCATGAAAAGACCGACGCCGCCTCGACCGGGCTGGCGAAGGACTACAAGGCCATCAGTTACCCCAAGCCGGACGGCGTGATCAGCTTCGACAAGCTGTCGTCCGTGTTCCTTTCGGCGACCAACCACGAGGAAGATCAGCCGGCTCACCTGACCCTGAAAGATCCGTCGATCCCGATCAGCGTCAACCTGCCTCGCTATGGCGAGCCGGCCCGTCTCTATTGCCCGGCCGGGGTCTATGAAGTGCTGTACGACGAGGCCGGAGCTAATCCCAAGTTCCAGATCAACGCCCAGAACTGTGTCCATTGCAAAACCTGCGACATCAAGGATCCGTCGCAGAATATCGTCTGGACGACTCCGGAAGGCGGCGGCGGGCCCAATTATCCCAACATGTAAGGGGAGGATGACGGCTGGACGGCGAAGCGCCTTGCTCGCGCCACGGATTGAGGCAAGTTAGGCTCCATGAAGCGCCTCGCCCTTTCCGCCGCCGCCCTGTCCCTGCTTGTCCTGGGCGCCTGCGCCACCACCGGCCCCACGGCCGAGGAAGCTCAACTGCGGCCCGCCCAACCGGCGGCCGAGGGACGCTCGGGCTACGGCCAGTTCCTGGCGGGTCAGGCGGCCCAGGCCGACGGACGCAACGAAGAGGCCTCGGGATATTTCGCGCGCGCCCGCGCGGCCGGCTCCGAGGTGGGGTCGCTGAAAGAGCGCGCGTTTCAGGCGGCGCTGTTCGCGGGCAATGTTCCGGAGGCCGCTCGCCTCGCGCCAACCGATGGCGAAGGCGTGGCATTCCGCGTTCGCATGGGTCAGTTGACCCGGGCGGTCGAGGACATGGCCTCCGGCAACGGCGCCCTGGCCAAGACCATCCTTGTGGAACAGGGTATCGGTTTTCCTCATCGTCAGGCCTCAGTTCTTCTGGCGCCGTGGGCTGCTGCTGCGGCGGGTGATCTGCCAGCGGCTGTCGCCCGCCCGACTCTCAGGGGCGACCGGCTTGTCGAGGTGTTCGGCCTGCTCAACCAGGCCCTGCTTTACGAGCGCGCCAAGCGGTTCGATGAGGCAGAGACCAACTTCAAGATCCTGATGACCTATGGCGACGCCTCGGTGATCTTCGCCCATGACTATGGCGCATTCCTCGAGCGGCGAAAGCGCGGCGCCGATGCGGTTGCGGTCTACGACGCGGCCCTGGCGATCGAGCCGGGAGACCGGGAGCTTTCCCTGTCGCGCAACCGGGCCGTTGCCGGCGGCAAGCCTCCGGCCATGCTGTCGATCCGGCAGGGTGCGGCGCGCGCCCTGCTGACCCCGGCGGCGTCGATGGCCACTGAAAAGCAGTACGAACTGGCCCTCAGCTATCTCAATCTCGCCGCTCGCCTCGATCCGGATCGGGAGGACATCTGGATCCAGATGGGCGATGTCTATGCCAACATGGGCGATCCCGACAACGCCCGGACCGCCTTTTCAAGGGTCAAGCCCGGATCCAGCGCTTCGGCCCTGGCGCGGTCAAGACTGGCCTGGTCCTTTCAAAGCGCAGGCGAGCATGACAAGGCTCTGAAACTCGCCGAGGAAGCGGCCGCCCAGGGGGATCGCAACGCCCTTGTGAACTATGCCGACATCCTCCGGGCCAATGAACGGTATTCGGAATCCGCCGTGCTGCTGGACCGGATCCTCCAGATGGATGGCCAGAAGACCGACTGGCGACTGCTCTATCTGCGTGCGGTCGCCAGGGAGCGCTCAGGCGACTGGACCGGCGCCGAGGCCGATCTGCTGGTCGCCTTGAAGATGCAGCCGGAAGAGCCCGAACTGCTGAACTTTCTGGGCTATAGCTGGATCGATCGCGGAGAGCGGCTCGCCGAGGCTACGGCCATGGTGCAGAAGGCCGTGGCGGCCAATCCCCGCAGCGGCGCGATGATCGACAGCCTGGGCTGGGCCTATTTCCGGCTTGGCGACTATCGGAACGCCGTGGAAAATCTCGAACAGGCCGTCCTGCTGGAACCAGCCGATCCGGATATCAACGACCATCTGGGTGACGCCTACTGGCAGGTGGGACGGCGCATCGAGGCCAGGTTCCAGTGGACCCGCGCCCTGCAACTCAAGCCGTCCGACAGCCTCAAGCAAAAGATCGAGCGGAAACTGGAAACCGGGCTTGAGGGTGTCAAGCCGGTGGTGGTTCAGCGCTGATCCACCTGGTGCGGCGCCTGATGGCTCCGTTGGAGACCTGCCATGTCCCTGACTGCCTTTGCCCCGGCCAAGGTCAATCTGTTCCTGCATGTCGGCGCGCCTGCGGAGGACGGATTCCATCCTGTCAGCACATTGATGGTGTTTGCCGATATCGGTGACACCGTGGCGGTGCAGCCAGCCGAGACGCCGGATTTCGAGGTGACGGGACCATTTTCGGGACCGCTCGAAGGTCAACCCGACAATCTGGTGGAGCGGGCGGCTCAGGCCCTGCTGGCCCATGTCGGCGGGCCACAGCCGCCCTTTCGCCTGATCCTCGACAAGCAGCTTCCCGTAGCAGCAGGACTTGGCGGCGGTTCGTCCGATGCGGGGGCGGCCTTGAGGCTGCTTCGTCAGGCGCTGGGGCTGGCGGTCCAGGACGAATGGCTGACCGCCATCGCCGCCAGGCTCGGCTCGGACGGACCTGCATGTCTCTGGGCCCGGACGGTGATCGGGGAGGGGCGCGGCGATCGATTGTTCGCCGCCCCCGAAATGCCGGCGCTCGATGCTGTCCTGGTCAACCCGGGTGTGGCCTCATCTACGCCGCAGGTCTATCGCGCCTATGACGCCGCCGGCTGCCTCGGCGACGCCCTGCGGCCGTGGCTGCCGGAGCGGTTCGAGGACGTGATCGAGACGGCTGCGGTCCTGGCGACCTGCCGCAATGACCTGGAGGCGCCCGCGGTGGCGCTTCAGCCGGCGATTGGCGAGGTGCTTGAAACCCTGCGAGGCGAGCCTGAGACTCTGCTGGCCCGGATGAGCGGATCGGGCGCCACCTGTTTTGCCATTTGCGCGGGCGATATCGAGGCCGAGGGCCTGGCCGAACGGCTGCAATCCATGCGGCCCGACTGGTGGGTCCGGCGCTGCCGGCTGGGCTGACCCGCGCGGGCTGATCACGCCCTTCGCCCGTGTAAACATCATTCGCAAAACGCCGAAGGGCGCGACGGTTGCCCGTCGCGCCCCCCGCATTTCTCCCCCCGGAGACGGGAGAGGACTTAGGAGTGGTAAGCCCGCTCCCCATGCTCTGCGATGTCCAGACCATCTTCTTCGGTTTCGACGCTGACGCGCAGGCCGAAGATGAATTTGATGAGGAAGAACACGATCGAACTGGCCACGGCGGACCAGACAACGGCAACACCGACAGCCTTGATTTGGGCCGTGACCTGGAAGGCCATGTCGTAGCCGGTCTTGCCATTGGTGAAGTCGACCACGCCCGCGCCGCCCAGGGCCGGATTGACCAGGATGCCGGTCGCGATGGCGCCGACAATCCCGCCGACGGCGTGAATGCCGAAGGCGTCGAGGCTGTCATCGTACTTCAGCGCGTTCTTCACGATCGAGCAGAAGAAGATGCAGACCGGGCTGACAATCAGGCCGAGGACGATCGAACCGACCGGCCCGGCGAAACCGGCGGCCGGTGTGACGGCAACCAGACCGGCAACGATACCGGAGGCCAGACCCAGACCGCTGGCCTTGCCACGGGTCACCTGTTCGACGACCAGCCAGGAGACGCCCGCAGCAGCCGTCGCCACGAGGGTGTTGATGAGGGCGAGGCCCGCATAGCCGTTGGCTTCCAGATTGGAGCCGGCGTTGAACCCGAACCAGCCGACCCAGAGCAGGCCCGCCCCGACCATGGTCAGGGTCAGGGAGTGGGGCTGCATCGGTTCCTTCTGGTAGCCCGTACGCTTGCCGAGGATCAGGCAGCCCATGAGAGCGGCGATACCGGCATTGATATGAACGACCGTGCCGCCCGCGAAGTCGAGCGCGCCCCAGCCCCAGAGCAGACCTGCGCCACCCGCAAGAGCGTCAGCCGTCTGACCGAACGCCGAGGTCGCGCCAGCCCACCACCAGACCATGTGGGCCATGGGGTAGTAGGAAAGCAGGGGCCATAGGACCGCAAAAACCACCACAGCCATGAACTTCATGCGCTCGGCGACGCCGCCCAGAACCAGGGCCGCCGTGATCGCGGCGAAGGTCGCCTGGAAGGCCACGAAGATGAGTTCGGGAATGACGACGTCCCTGGAGAAGGTCTCCACATTGGTGAAGGCGCCGTCGGCGTTGAAGATTGCGCCATTCAAGCCGAGTTTCGCCAGTCCGCCGATGTATTTGTTCAAGCCAGCGCCGTCCGTGAACGACAGTGAATATCCCCAGAACACCCAGGCGATGATCCCGATGGCGGCCACTGTGGTGACCTGCACCAGCATGGACAGCATGTTCTTGGAACGGACCAGGCCACCATAGAACAGGGCAAGGCCCGGGATGATCATGAGAAGAACCAGAATGGTCGAGATCATCATCCAGGTGGTGTCGCCCTTGTCAGGGGTCGGGGCAGCCGGCGCTTCGGCAGCGGCCGGAGCCTCGGCGGCCGGGGCCGCTTCCGCAGCAGCCGGTGCGGCCGCAGCCGGGGCTTCGGCGGCAGCCGCCGCCTCCTGGGCAAATGCCGGAGCGGCCATGGGCCCCCCGACAATGGCGGCGGCGAGCAAGAGCCCCGCCAGCCGTCCAGATTTGAAGAATTTCATCGTCGCAATCCCCTTTGAGCGATGTGTGTTTTGGGTCAAAGCGCCGAGGCGCCGGATTCTCCGGTGCGGATCCGCACCGCGTCCTCGAGATTGAGGACAAAGATCTTGCCGTCGCCGATCTTGCCGGTGGCTGCGGCGGCCTTGATGGCCTCGACAGCCTTGCCTGCAGCGGCGTCGTCCACGGCCACTTCGACCTTGACCTTGGGAACGAAGTTCACCTGGTATTCCGCGCCCCGGTAGATTTCGGTCTGGCCCTTCTGACGGCCGTACCCCTTAACCTCCGAGACGGTCATGCCTTCGATTCCAGCAGCGACCAGGGCTTCACGCACCTCGTCCAGCTTGAAGGGTTTGACCACCGCTATGATCAGTTTCATGCGCTCTGTACCGCTCGCCCGTAAGGCGTGCGCCCCTCTTGTTCTTGTCCAATGACGACCAGTCACGGGCCGCACGCGGACCGTTTCCAGTCCAGACAACGCTATCGGCCGGGCCGCCGGATCACGGTCCTGTCATGATAACGACTCGTCAAGAAAGTCCCTGACCGCCTGATCACTGGGCTGCGACCCCACACGGCGCCCAAAAAACAGGCGCTTCTGCCGGGCAACGCTTCAGCGTCCGTCTCGCTACCCGTCGTCCGGCGGCGTGGCCGATCCAAACGGTCGCCCCGCAATTCAGACCGGGCGGCATGGACCGGTCGGCGGCGACGGCGGGCTTCGCTTGAAGACCCAGTCGGCGGGCCCTATGGTCCGCCGACTTTTTTGCACCTGCGAACGCGCTTCAGATCGATCCCATGACCGGCACGCCCCCCAAAAGCTTCCAGAGCCTGATCCTGACCCTGCACCAGTACTGGAGCCAGCAGGGCTGCGTCATTCTGCAGCCGCATGATATCGAGGTGGGCGCCGGAACGCTGCATCCGGCGACCGTGCTGCGCGCCCTCGGGCCGAAGTCCTGGAATGCCGCCTATGTTCAACCGTCGAGACGACCAGGAGACGGTCGCTATGGTGAGAACCCCAACCGTCTGCAGCATTATTACCAGTATCAGGTGCTGCTGAAGCCCAATCCGTCCAATATGCAGGACCTCTATCTCGGCTCGCTGGAGGCCATCGGCCTGAACCCGCGTGAGCATGACATCCGCTTCGTTGAGGACGATTGGGAAAATCCCACGGTCGGCGCCTGGGGCCTTGGCTGGGAAATCTGGTGCGACGGCATGGAGGTGTCGCAATACACCTACATGCAGCAGGTCGGCGGACTGGACGTCTATCCGGTGGCCGGCGAACTGACCTACGGGCTTGAGCGGCTGGCGATGTATGTGTTCGGGGTCGACAATGTCTACGACCTGCCGTTCAACGACCCGTCTTCGGACGGCGGCGGCCTGACCTATGGCGATGTCTTCCTCGAAAACGAGCGCCAGATGAGCGCCTACAATTTCGAGGTCGCCGACGTGGAAACCCTGAAGCGGCAGTTCGAGGACATGGAGCGGCAGGCGCCGCTGATCCTGGCCGGAAAAGGGCCCCAGGGTCAGTCCCTGGTGTTGCCTGCCTATGACCATGTTCTGAAGGCCAGCCACCTGTTCAACGTGATGAACGCCCGGGGCGCCATCGCGGTCGCCGAGAGGGCCAGCTACATCGGGCGAATTCGCGACCTCTGCAAACTCTGCGCTTCAGCCTGGCTTGAACAGCAGGAGAAGGCGGCATGACCGCCGCCATTCAAGCCCTTTCCCCAAGCGGCCAGTAAGACCCGTCATGCCCCAACTGCTACTCGAACTCTTCTCCGAAGAGATCCCCGCCCGCATGCAGGCCCAGGCGGCCCGCGATCTCGAGCGCATGATGCGCGACGGCCTGTCTGCCGCCGGCCTGATCAGCGAGGGCATGAAGGCCTTTGCCGGCCCGCGCCGCCTGTCCCTTGTGGTCGAGGGTCTGCCGCTCGCCCAGGCGGACCGGGACGAAGAGCTGAAGGGCCCCAGGGTCGGCGCGCCGGACCAGGCCATCGAAGGATTTCTGCGCAAGACCGGCCTGACCAGGGACAGTCTGGTCGAGCGCGACGGCCTGTGGTTCGGCCTTATCCAGTCAGCGGGCCGGCCAGCGACGGAGATCATCGCCGAACTTGTCGAACAGACCGTTCGCAGTTTCCCCTGGCCCAAATCCATGACCTGGGGACATGGCAGGCTGCGCTGGGTCAGGCCGCTGCAACGCATCCTCTGTGTGTTTGACCGTCAGGTGGTTCCGATCAGCTTTGAAGGGCTGACTGCCTCCGACCTCAGCCAGGGCCACCGGTTCATGGGCAGCGGCCAGGTGTTCCGGGCCCGGGATTTTGACGAGTATCGCGAGGCCCTGGCCGGACACTTCGTCGTTCTGGATGTCGAGGAGCGCAAGGCGCGGATTCTGGACGGCGCCCGGACGCTTAGTTTCGCGCGAAACCTGGAACTGGTCGAGGATGAGGGGCTGCTGGAGGAGGTGGCCGGCCTTGCGGAATGGCCAACCCCGGTCCTCGGGGACATGGACCCTGCGTTTCTCGATCTGCCGCCGGAAGTGATCCGCACGTCCATGCGGACTCACCAGAAGTATTTTGCCGTTCGTGACCCTGCGACGGGCAGGCTGGCGCCGCACTTCATCACGATCGCCAATATCGCGGCGGCGGATGGCGGCAGGCTGATCGCCGGCGGAAACGCCAAGGTGCTGTCTTCCCGCCTGTCCGATGCGCGGTTCTTCTGGGCCGAGGATCGAAAGACCGGTTTCGAGCCCTGGCTGGAAAAGCTGTCCGGGGTCACCTTCCATGCCAGGCTGGGAACCATGGCGCAGCGGGTGGAGCGGATCACCGCCCTGGCCCGCCAGATTGCCCCCATGGTCGGCGCTGATCCCGACCTTGCCGAAACCGCCGCCCGTCTGGCCAAGGCGGACCTGGCCAGCCAGATGGTGGGCGAGTTCCCCGAGCTACAGGGGGTGATGGGACGCTATTACGCGCTGGCGGACGGCATGGATGCAGCCGTGGCCGACGCCATCCGGGATCACTATCGGCCTCAGGGGCCAGGAGATTCCATCCCCGGCTCCGCGATCGGTGTGGCGGTTGCGCTGGCCGACAAGCTGGACAGCCTGACGAGCTTCTTTGCGATCGGGGAAAAGCCCACCGGCTCCAAAGACCCTTACGCGCTCCGCCGGGCAGCCCTCGGCGTGATCAGAACGGTCCTCGAAGGCCAGCTCAGGCTATCAATGACCTCGGCGTTCAGGGCCGCTGGCGAACAGGCCGAAAGCCTGCTGCCCTTCTTCGCTGATCGCCTCAAGGTCGCGCTCCGTGATCAGGGCAAGCGGTTTGATCTGGTTGATGCCGTGTTTGCCCTCCAGGACGACGACCTGGTGCGGATTGTCGCGCGGGTCGATGCGCTCGATACCTTCCTGAAGACCGAGGATGGCGCTAACCTGCTGGCGGGCTATCGCCGCGCCGTGAACATTCTCAAGGCGGAAGAAAAGAAGGGGCCCTTGCCGGATGGTGCGCCCATAGCGGTGAACGAACCGGGCGAAGAGGCTGCCCTGTTCGAAGCGCTGCACGACCTCTTGCCCAGGCTCGATTCCGCCCTGACCGCGGAGGACTTCACGGGGGCCATGGCTGCCCTTGCATCGCTCCGCGCGCCGGTGGACGCTTTCTTCACGGCAGTTCTGGTCAATTCGCCAGTCGCGGCTGAACGGGACAACCGGCTCCGGCTTCTGCAGCAGGTTCGCGACAGCATGGGCAGGGTGGCGGACTTTGCCCTCGTGACCGGCTAGAGGCAGTTTCGGCAGACCTTCTGCGCAGACAGGCCACCCGTTTGGGTGTTTCCCCTGCGGCCCCCGGGCGCTATCTGAAGACATTCCGGTGGTTTTCGGAATCGATACAAAAAGGGACGGCTCAATGACGAACCGCTGGGTCTACAGTTTTGGAGGTGGCGGCGCCGACGGCGACGCATCGATGAAGAACCTGCTCGGCGGCAAGGGCGCCAATCTGGCGGAAATGTCGTCTCTTGGCCTGCCGGTGCCTCCGGGCTTCACGATCACGACGGAAGCCTGCAACCGCTACTACGATGATGGTCAGGTCTATCCCGAGAATCTGACGGAACAGGTCGCAGCGGGCCTGGGCAGGATCGAAGCCGTGACCGGCAAGGTTTTCGGAGATGCCGCCAATCCGCTTCTGGTGTCGGTTCGATCCGGGGCCCGCGCCTCCATGCCGGGCATGATGGATACGGTTCTCAACCTGGGACTCAATGACGCGACGGTCGAAGGCCTGGCGAAACTGTCGGGTGATCGCCGGTTCGCCTTCGACAGCTATCGCCGCTTCATCCAGATGTATTCGAACGTGGTGCTGGGACTGGACCATCACGCGTTCGAGGAAATCCTCGACGACCACAAGGACCGACTGGGCGTTTCGGTGGATACGGCCCTGACGGCCGCCAATTGGGAAGCGATCGTCGCCGAATACAAGCAGGCTGTGGAGCGCGATCTGGGAGAGCCGTTCCCGCAGGATCCCCAGGCCCAGCTCTGGGGCGCCGTCGGCGCCGTCTTCCAGAGCTGGATGAACGACCGGGCCAAGTTCTATCGCCGCATGCACGACATCCCCGAAAGCTGGGGCACGGCTGTCAATATCCAGTCCATGGTGTTCGGCAATCTGGGTGAAACATCGGCCACGGGCGTGGCCTTCACCCGCAATCCCTCGACGGGCCAGGCGCGCCTCTACGGCGAGTTCCTGATCAACGCCCAGGGAGAGGACGTCGTGGCCGGGATTCGCACGCCCCAATCCCTGACCCGCGCCGCACGGGAGGAAATGGATGACGCCAATCCTTCCATGGAGGAGGCGCTTCCGGAAGTGTTCGCGCAGTTCAGCAGCGTCGCCGCGACCCTCGAGCGCCACTACCGCGACATGCAGGATGTGGAGTTCACGGTCGAACAGGGCCGCCTCTGGATGCTGCAGACCCGCAACGGAAAGCGAACCGCCAAGGCGGCGTTGAAGGTGGCCGTCGACATGGCCAGCGAGGGGCTTATCACCGAAGAAGAGGCGGTTTCCCGGATCGAGCCGGGCGCTCTGGATCAGCTGCTGCACCCCACCATCGCGCCGGACGCCGAGCGCCTGGTGATCGCAAAGGGCCTGCCGGCCAGTCCTGGCGCCGCCGTGGGGGCGATTGTCTTCAGCTCCGAGGACGCGGAACGTCGCGGGGCCTCGGGCGAAGCCGTCATCCTGGTCCGTCACGAGACCAGCCCCGAAGACATCAAGGGCATGCATGCCGCCCGGGGCATCATCACGGCGCGTGGCGGCATGACCAGCCACGCCGCCGTCGTGGCGCGGGGTTGGGGCATTCCCTGTGTTTCCGGCGCCGGGGAGATCACCATCGACCTGAAGGACCGCAGCTTCAGCGTCCGGGGCAAGGTTTTCCGCGAGGGTGAGACCGTCACGATCGACGGCTCCACCGGCGAGGTGATGGCGGGCTCGGTCCGGATGATCGAGCCGGAGCTTACCGGTGATTTTGCGTCGCTGATGGTGTGGGCCGACAAGGTCCGCCGCCTCAAGGTCCGCGCCAATGCGGAGACCCCGCTTGACGCCCGCACTGCCCGGCAGTTCGGCGCCGAGGGAATCGGACTGTGCCGGACCGAGCACATGTTCTTTGACGAGCACCGCATCGCCGCCGTCCGGGAAATGATCCTGGCGGACGACGAGGCCGGCCGGCGAACCGCCCTGGCCAAGATCGCGCCCTTCCAGAAGGCCGATTTCGTCGAGCTGTTCACCATCATGGAGGGCCTGCCGGTCACGATCCGGCTGCTGGATCCGCCGCTTCACGAATTCCTCCCCCATGAGGAAGCGGATCTGATGGCCGTGGCAGATGCCACCGGGCTGGACCCCGCCAAGCTGATGCGGCGGGCCCGGGAACTGCACGAAAGCAACCCCATGCTGGGCCATCGCGGTTGCCGGCTGGGGGTGAGTTTCCCGGAAATCTACGAAATGCAGGTGAGAGCCATCATGGAGGCCGCCTGCGATATCGCGGCCTCGGGCAAGCCTGCTCCAGTGCCGGAAATCATGCATCCTCTGGTCGGCAAGGGCGAGGAAATGCGGTTCCTGCGCCAGCTGACCGATCGCACGGCCTCAGCGGTCCTGGCCGAACGGGGTATGGCTCTGCCCTATCTGGTCGGCACCATGATCGAACTGCCCCGGGCCGCCCTGCGGGCCGGCGATCTTGCCGAGTATGCCGAGTTCTTCAGTTTCGGCACCAATGACCTGACCCAGACCACCTTCGGCATCAGCCGTGACGACGCCGGGAAATTCCTGAACGATTACATAGACAAGGGAATCTTCGACAAGGACCCCTTCGTCAGCCTCGACCAGGACGGGGTGGGCGATCTCATCCGCATCGCCACGGAGCGGGGACGGGCGGTGCGTCCGGACGTCAAGCTGGGCATCTGCGGCGAGCATGGCGGCGATCCGGCTTCCATCGACTTCTGTGAACGGGTCGGGCTGGACTATGTCAGCTGCTCGCCTTTCCGGGTGCCGATCGCCAGGCTGGCGGCGGCCCAGGCGGCGCTTGCCAATCGCTGAGGTGTATCGCTTCAGACAGTTTTGACCTGACAGGCGGGCGCAAGCGTGGCCTCCTGTCCAAAACATCAGGTCACGCATGCCCCGTCAAAAGCCCAGCAACGCTATTGTCATTCTGCTGGATAGCCTGAACCGCCATATGCTCGGAGCCTATGGCGGCACAGAGTTCGTAACCCCGAACCTGGATCGCTTCGCCGCCCGGGCGCAGCGATTCACCAACCACTACACCGGCTCGCTGCCCTGCATGCCGGCACGGCATGACATCCTCTGTGGATCCCTGGATTTCCTCTGGCGCGCCTGGGGCTCGGTCGAACTTTGGGAAGAAGCCATCACGGCCAGTCTGGCAAGGGCCGGCGTCACGACCCAGCTGATCAGCGATCATCCGCATCTGTTCGAAAGCGGCGGCGAGAACTACCACGTCGACTTCACGGCCTGGGACTATGAGCGGGGCCATGAGGGGGATCCCTGGAAAACGCGGCCTGATCCCAGCTGGCAGGGGGCGCCGCGGTTTGGCAGGGGCCACATGCCTTATGACAATTCCAGGGGCTGGTTCCGGGACGAGGCGGATTTTCCCGGCCCCCGGACCATGAGTGCGGCGGCCCGATGGCTGGATGACAACGCCGGGGCCCATGACCGGTTTCTGCTGTTCGTCGATGAGTTCGACCCGCATGAACCCTTCGATACGCCGGAACCCTGGGCCTCACTTTATGATCGTGACTGGCAGGGGCCGCACCTGATCTGGCCGCCCTATATGCAGGGCGCCATCGAAAAGGGCTTTCTGAGCGAGGCCCAGGCCAGACAACTCAGGGCTAGCTATGGTGGCAAGCTGTCGATGATCGACCATTGGCTGGGCCGGGTCCTGGAGGCGGTGGATCGCAACAATCTCTGGGACGACACCCTGATCGTGATCTGCACAGACCATGGCCATTATCTGGGTGAAAAGGACATCTGGGGAAAACCAGGCGTCCCGGTCTACCAGCCGCTCGCCCATATTCCGTTGCTGATCCACTATCCCGGGCTCGAGCCCCGCGATGTGACCGCCCTGACCACCGCGGTTGATCTCCATGCGACCCTGGCAGCCCTGTTCGAGGCGGCGGTGCAGCATCGCACCCACGGTCATTCCCTGCTGCCGGTGCTTCGCGGCGAGGCAGAGCAGGTGCGGGAATGGCTGCTGACCGGGGTCTGGGGACGAGATGTGCAGCTGGTAACCGGTCGCTACAAATATGTCCGGTCGCCGGTCCCCGCCAACGCGCCCCTCTCCATGTTGTCAAACCGCTGGTCGACCATGCCGACCCACGTGCTCAGCCGGGACGAGGCCCTTCCTCCGCCGGACGGGCGGGCCTTTCTGGATCGGATGCCAGGATCGGACATCCCGGTGATCCACCAGATCTGGCAGGCCGGCGATCCGGTTCCCTTCTGGTCGCGGATGAAGCCCGGCGGTCATCGTCTGTACGACCTGCAGCAGGACCCGGGAGAGACGGACAATCTGGCCGGCTCGCCGCTTGAAGTCGAACTGGCCCGACAGATGCAGTTTGCCCTTCAGGCCCTGGGCGTCCCCGCGACCCAGTTTGAGCGGCTCGGCTTCGATCTGCACCTTGCGGCGAATTAAGCTGACAGACGCGGCATTTCGGGCGACGCCTTCGCGGCAAGAGGGGAAAACTGGGCCATGGACAGTCCTGCCGTATTTGATGCCGCAGCCGAAACGGCGCGGTATCTTTCGACCATCACGCCTCAGGCGCATGCCAAGGCCCAGGCCTATACCCAGGGCGGCCACTGGCTGATCCTCGGATCGGCAGTGGTTTCCCTCGGGATCTCCTGGCTGGTCATCCGAAGCGGCGTCCTGGTCAGGATCCGGCAGGCCATCGAGGGCTGGCGGTCGCGCCCCTGGCTGGCCTCCCTGGCTGTTCTGGCGGTGGCGCAGCTGCTGATCACCCTGCTTGGGCTGCCCTGGTCGATCTATGAATCCTGGTGGCGTGAGAGCCAGTATGGCCTGACGAGCCAGAGCCTTCCGGGCTGGCTGGGCGAATGGGCCATCGGCTCGGCGATCGGACTGGTCGTCGGAACCCTGCTGATGACTGTCTTCTACGCCCTCCTGCGCCGGGCCCCGAAAACCTGGTGGATCTGGGGGTCGGGCCTGTCCCTGGTGTTCCTGGTGATCGGTCTGGTCATCTCGCCGATCGCCATCGAGCCGATCTTCAACAACTACACCCCGGCCCCGCCAGGACCCGTCCGCGACGCCGTCGTCGAACTGGCCAAGGCCCATGGCGTGCCGTCGGACAAGATCTTTGTCTATGACGGGTCCAAGCAATCCAACCGCTATACGGCCAATGTTTCCGGGCTGTTCGGCTCTGCGAGGGTCGCCATGAGCGACACCATGTTCAAGGCCGGCGCCGACATGGCCGAAGTGCGGGCCGTTGTCGCCCATGAAATGGGTCACTACGCCCGCCAGCATATCCTCTGGCAGCTTGGGGCGATGAGCCTGCTTCTCATCATTGCCTTCTGGCTGGTGGACCGGTTCTTTGCCCCCATGGCGCGGCTTCTGGGCGCGGGCGAGGTCAAGGGGATCGCCGACCCGGCAGGTTACCCGGTCTTTGTGGCCGTGCTTGTGGTGATCGGCGTGCTGGGCGGCCCTCTGATGAGCTCGATTTCGCGGATCGCCGAATCCGACGCTGACAATTTCTCCCTGATGGCGGCCCGCGAGCCGGACGGCCTGGCGCGGGCCCTGATGAGGACTGTGGAGTATCGCGCAGCCACGCCGGGTGCGCTGGAGGAGGCGCTGTTCTATGACCATCCCGCTGTTGGCAACCGCATTCGAAACGGCATGGACTGGAAGGCGCGGGAAATCGCCGCCGGCCGGATGAAGCCCTGATCTGCATCCGGGCCTGACGCGTAGGCCAACTTCGGTCTGGAGGCCTGTTGATGCTGGATATCCTGCTTCAGGCCGCCTACGCCCTCAACATTCTGATCCCGGTCCCTGTTGTCGGAATCCTGTTGCTGCAGGTGATCTACAAGTCCCTGTATCTGGGACTGTTTGTTGCGCCGCAGATCCGGTCCGAGGGCTGGGACGCCGTCTCCTGGGGCGTCAGTCTGAGCTTTCTACTGATTGTCGGGCTCTGGCCGGGCCTGATCTGGGCGGCCTGGAAGCCGATCTGATCCATCCGCGTCTGGACTGTTACCTGTCAGACTGAGGGCGGATAGGCATGGAGCCTGCCGGCTGGGTCCTCAACCTGGCTGGCGTCCAGATAGTTGGGGCCAATAGGTACCTTCCCATGGCCGTCGGGGATGTCCAGCACATAGCTGGGCTGGCAGAGGCCCGAATAGGCGCCCCTGAGGGACCGCATCAGCGCCTGTCCCTCCTCGATCGTGGTCCGGAAATGGGCCGTGCCGGGCGCCAGATCGCCCTGGTGCAGATAATAGGGTTTGATCCGGGTCTCGACAAAGGCCCGCATCAGGGCGCCCAGGGTCTCCAGGTCGTCATTGACGCCCCGCAGCAACACGGTCTGGCTGACCATGGCCATCCCACCCTCGATCAGTCGTGCGCAGGCCTGGCGGGCGGCGGGGGTCAGTTCGCGGGGGTGATTGGCATGCAGCGCGATCCAGGTGGCCTTGCCAGAGGCTTTCAGGGCGTCAACCAGCGCTTCGGTCACCGAGTCAGGATGGACCACCGGACCCCGCGTATGGAGCCTGACGACCTTGACATGGTCGATCCGCGCCAGCCGATCCATCAGGTCCCGCAGCCGGCGCGGCGAGAGCACCAGGGGATCGCCGCCCGTCAGGATCACTTCCCAGATGTCAGGCCGCTCGGCGATATAGCCCATGGCCCGGTCCAGCGCTGACGCCGAAAGGGTCTTCTCGCCCTGCGGGCCGACCATTTCGCGCCGGAAGCAGAAGCGGCAATAGACAGCGCAGGTATGGGTGACCTTGAGCAGGACACGGTCCGGATAACGGTGAACCACGCCTTCGACCGGACTGTGGGTCTGGTCGCCGATCGGGTCGGGCCGCTCCAGCGGGGCGGAGTCGAGCTCGGCCTCGGAGGGCAGGAACTGACGGGCGATGGGATCACAGGGGTCGTCGGGATCGATCAGGTCCATCATCGACGGCGTGATGGCCACGGCGTAGCGGTCCGCCACCTGCTGCAGCCTTGCCAATCGACCACGGTCTGCCAGGCCGCATTCGGCGAGAGCCTCGGGCGTTCGAAGGGTGATGCTGCGGGTCATGGCCGGCCTATGGCCCAAACGCCGGGCCCGCGCAAACGCCTGACCTCAGCGGTCGATGTCGGGAACCGGAGACCAGAGAACCTGTTCGATCCTGCTGGCGCCGGTGGCCAGCATCACCAGCCGGTCAAATCCCAGGGCCGACCCGCAGGCCGGCGGCATGAAGGCCAGGGCCGACAGGAAGTCCTCGTCGATCGGGTAGCGTTCGCCATAGAGCCTGGACTTCTCGGCCATTTCGATCTCGAACCGCCGCCTCTGCTCGTCGACGTCGGTGAGTTCGCCAAAGGCGTTGGCGAGCTCGACTCCGCAGGCATAGAGCTCGAACCGTTCGGCGACCCTGGGGTCTGACGGCTTGGGCCGGGCCAAGGCCGCCTCGGAGACGGGATATTCGCACAGGACGGTTGCTCGGCCGAGGCCGAGGTGTGGCTCGACCTTTTCGACCAGAATCCGGCTGAAGATATCGGCCCAGCTGTCGTCGTCGGCGACCCTGATGCCGGCGGCCCGTGCCCCGGCGGCGAGGGCCGGCCTGTCGGTTTCGCCTCCAGAGTCCATGGTCGAAAGGAGGTCGATGCCGGCATGGCGCTCGATGGCCTGCGCAACCGTAACCCGTTCGGGGGCGGCGAGGGGGTCGCAGATCCGTCCCCGGAACCGAAGCTGGCCGGTCCCGGCGGTCTCCGCCGCCAGGATCAGCAGGGCATGGCAGTCCTCCATGAGCAGTTCATAGGGGGCGGCGGTCCGGTACCACTCGAGCATTGTGAATTCGGGGTGGTGCAGGACGCCTCGCTCGCGATTGCGCCAGACGCGGGCGAAATCGAAGATCCGTTCTTCTCCGGCCGCCAGCAGCGCCTTGCAGGCAAACTCGGGCGAGGTGCGCAGGTAGCGGGTGGCGGACTGACCGTTGAGTTCAAGCGCCTCGGTGGCAAATGCGTGGAGATGGGCCTCGTTGCCGGGAGAAACCTGCAGGGCTGCCGTCTCGACCTCGACAAAATCCCGATCGGCAAACCAGCGACGCACGGCGGCGGTGATCCGGTTTCGCGCCATCAGAAGCGGGCGGCGGTCCTGGTGCCGGTCGGGTCGCCACCAGGAGGATGCGGTCGGAGCGTTCAAGTCTGGATCCTGGGCCTAAAACGGAGACGACTGGCGATTCCCGCCACGACGCTATAGGAGAGCGCTCAACACCCTATCTAGCGGAAGGCAGTGCGTCGTCGCGCCTGTTCCGCGTCCAAGAGGAAACTGCCCTGTGAAGGTTGCCGCCAGCTCGCTCCGCAAAGGTTCCGTCGTCGATGTCGACGGCAAGCTCTATGTCGTTCTGAACGTCGAGAACATCCACCCCGGCAAGGGCACGCCCGTGACCCAGCTGGACATGCGCCGGATTTCGGACGGTGTGAAGGTGTCGGAACGCTATCGCACCACCGAGTCCGTCGAACGGGCCTTTGTCGACGAACGGGAGCACACCTTCCTGTATCAGGACAGCGAGGGCTACCACTTCATGAACCCCGAGACCTTCGACCAGTATGTCGTTTCGGGCGACATGATCGGCGACAAGGCCCAGTGGCTGAGCGATGGGATGACCGTCTTCCTGTCGATCCACGAGAATGTGCCGATCGCCATGGAACTGCCGGCCCGGGTGACCTTCGAGATCGTAGACACCGAACCGGCGATGAAGGGCCAGACCGCGTCTTCATCCTACAAGCCGGCGACCCTGTCGAACGGCGCCCGTGTCATGGTGCCGCCTTATATCGCCGCCGGCACCCGCATCGTCATCCTGACCGAGGATGGCAGCTACTACGAGCGCGCCAAGGACTGATTGTCCGTCATCCAGGCTTTGGGGCGCTCACCGGACCTGGTGGGCGCCCTTTTGCGTTTTCGGTCTACCGCGGCGCCATGCGGATGGCGCCGTCGAGGCGGACATCCTCGCCATTGAAGTAGCCGTTGGTGATCATGGTGTGGGCCAGGTGCGCGAACTCCTCGGGCCGGCCAAGGCGCTTGGGGAAGGGGACCTGGGCGGCAAGCGCGGCCTTCACATGCTCGGCGGCCCGGGCAAGCAGGGGCGTGTCGAAGATCCCGGGCAGGATGGTGTTGATCCGGATGCCCTCGCTCGAGAGATCGCGCGCCACGGTCAGGGTCAGACCGACGATTCCGGCCTTTGACGCGGTATAGGCGACCTGGCCGATCTGGCCGTCTTCTGCAGCGACACTGGCGGTGTTGACGATGGCGCCGCGGTCGCCGTCCGCCAGAGGGTCGAGGGTCAACATGCCCGCCGCACTCTTTGTGATGCAGCGGAAGGTGCCGATCAGGTTGACCTGCAGGATGCGCTCGAAGTTCTCCAGCGGGTACATCTTGACCTCGCCCGTCTGTTTGTCGCGGGAAACCGTCTTCACCGAGCCGCCGACCCCCGCACAGTTGACGAGAATACGTTCCTGGCCGTGGGCAGCCCGGGCCATTGCGAAGGCGGCGTCGACGCCGGCGTCATCGGTCACATTGACCGGGCAGAAGACGCCGCCGATCTCGGCTGCCAGCGCCTCGCCAAGATCGGCGTTCATGTCGAAGATCGCGACGCGGACGCCATCCGCCGCCAGGCGTCTGGCCGTTGCGGCGCCCAGGCCGGATGCGCCACCGGTGATGACGGCGGCGATGGAGGAATCGAGGTTCATGTTTGGGCCCTTTTTCTGAACTGATCGCTAGGGAGCCAGTTGGCACAGGGAGCCGGGTTCGTCGACCATGACGCAGGGGCGCCTGGAATCGCCCAAGTCTTGATCGGTCAGCGTCTTGACCGGCGGCAGACAGCTTACCGGGCGCGACGCACGGGACCCGATATGCTCAAAATGGTTGTATTTCGCCAGCCGGGCGTTTGACTGCCGGTGGGCCGCTTCAGGGATGAGCGGCTGCGAGCTGGGGGCGCGCATGGACCTGTCAAAAATCAACTGGAACCGGCTGCTGAAATGTCTGCGCGATGGACATTTCTGGCGAGACAGCAGTTCCCTGCCAGGTCACCGGGTCTGCATGCGATGCGGGCTTCGTCTGAAGGCCTGACGCCAGTGAAAGTAGTCTTCAGCCCGCAATCAGACCAAGGCGCCCAAGTCGGTTCAAGGACTCGACAGCCCCGGCGATGTGATAGAGGGAGCTCGCTGGCGCAGGCTCTTCCTTGAAAGCGCCTGCAATGTCCAGCTTGTCACGGTAGACACCCAGGACCGGATTGGCCAGGTACAGGCCCAAGCCTTGGGCGGCCCGGCCGACATCCGCCAGGTAGGCCGCCTGTAGGCCGGGTTGCAGTTCGGCGAGGAGCGCGGCCGCCTTAAGCCATTCTGTCTGAGGCCAGAGGCGGGCTGAAGCCCGGCTCACGCGCAGGTCCGGATCCAGTTCATCGACAGCCACGCCGCGGCGCAGGTCAATACCCCTGAGGCCACAACGGTAGAGACCGGCAGCGGCGTCCACCGGCCAGGTTTCGCCAGCGATGACGCCCCACCGCATCAAGAGCCAGGCCCATTCGAACTGGTGTCCAGGCTCAACCACCCGTCCGGCATCGCCCTTGGCGGGGGACCAGTCAGGCTCGAAGAATTCCCGCAGGAAACCGCCTTTGGCGTCGATGAAGTGATCGCGGGCCAAGGCGGCTATCTCGGCCGCCAGCTCGCGCCAGACGGGGGCGCCGTCGGTTTCGATCCAGGCCAGGCTCGCCTCGAAGAGATGCATGAGCGGGTTGGATTGATGGCTGTGGCCCGCCGCCTCACTGAAGCCACCAGTCGGCGCGCTGAAGGTCGTCCGTATGGCGCCCAGCAATTCGAGCGCCAGCTTGCGATTGGTCTCGCCCCGGATTCCGGCCCGGGTCGCCGATGCCAGGGCCAGCAGAACGAAGGCCTGGTCGTAGAGCATGGCGGTTTCGTCCACGGCCGCGCCGGACGCTGTGGTCAAGGTGCGGAACAGGCCATCCTGTCGCCGAAACTGCCCTTCCAGGGCCGCGAGACCGTGCTTGACGGCCTGGGTCCAAGGACCCGTCCAACCGGACAGGCCGGCCCGGGCATAGACATGGGTCTGCCTTGCCTGGACCCGCAGCCGCCGGTTGGCAAGTACCGGCCGGCCGTCCAGCGACAGGGCTTCATGAAATCCGCCCTGTTGGTGGTCCGCCCCCAGGCTCCACCAAAGCGGCAGTGCAGAGACGTTCAGCCATTGATCGTATGTCTTCACCGTCGCCAGGGTGGGGTCCGCTGCTCCGGTTCGCCGGGCCTCCTGAATCTGTTCGACCACCGACTTGACCCCGTCCAACTGGTCCATGTCGCAGATCATCACGTCGCCCTGATCAGCAATGATAGCGAGGTTGCGCCCACCGACCACCGCGACCGTCATGCCGTCGCCGACATTGACCAGACAGCCTTGGGACCGGTCGAGATAGGCTGAGCCGGATGCATAGTTGCCTGAGGCATCGCTGGGGGCTGCTGCAAGAACGGCGTCCCAGGCGCCCAGATCCGACCAGGCAAAGTCGGCGGACGCCACAAAAGCCTGCGTGGTCTTCTCCATGACGGCATAGTCGATCGATGTCTTGGGCGCAGTTCGAAAGGCGTCGCTGAGCAAGAGCCTGACGCCGTCGCTGCGGGCCTCATTGACCGCCCGGGTGGCAGCCGCCAGCATGTCGGGAGCGTGAACCGCCAACTCATCGATCAGGACCTGCGCCCGGGCAATGAACATGCCGCTGTTCCAGAGGCAGCCTTCTGCAATCAGTTCCAAAGCACGGGATGAATCCGGCTTTTCGACGAATGCTTCCACGGTCCGGACCCCGCTATCGAAGGCCCTGCCCGGCCGGATATAGCCATAGGCGCTGCTTGGTTGATCGGGCGAGACGCCCAGGGTCACGATCCCGCCCTGGCTGGCCCGTTCGGTGGCGAGGCCCACGACCCGGGCGAAGGCGAGTGGTTCAGGAATATGATGATCTGCTGCGAGGAATATGCAGACCCCCTCCGGGTCCCGGGCTGCAATCACGAGGGCAGCCGCCGCCATGGCCGGCCCACTGTCGCGCGGCTCCGGTTCGATGATCACCAGACCGCCCAGTCCGGCAGCATCAAGGCTTTCCTCGATCAGTCTTGAATGCCCGGCCCCCGCGACAATGATCGGCTCCGCGGCTTCTGGAAGATGGGCAAGCCGCTCCAGGGTTCGGGCGAAGATCGAAACGGGACCAACCAGCGGAATAAAGGGTTTCGGACGATCGGGCCGTGACGCTGGCCACAGTCGTGTACCGGCGCCGCCGCACATGATGACAGGATGAAGCACTGGACCCTCGGAAGGTGATGGTTCGCAAGGCAGCAGGTGAAGTCGCCTCGTCTAGGCCCGGCCCCGCCTGAGCGACTGCTATACAAGCCTTAGCAGAAAGTCATCACTGGCGAACCGGTTCCGTGCTGGACATCCGGGCCAGTTGTCCGATTTCGCGAAAGGCGGCATTGCGGGCGGCTTCTTCCGATCGGGACAACCCGCTGGCGTTGAGGCGGCCATCGACGTCGACGACGGACCAGCGCCAGCGCGAGTCGGATTCGACACTAAGTTGGAAAGAGTAGGAATGGTCGAGCACGCCAGCCAGCCCTCGGTACGTTGCACTGCAGCATATGTGCTCCAGGATCACTGGCTTGGCAAGTTCATGCGGCAACCTCGTCGTCGGAGAGACGCATATCGCCGAAATTTGGGGCCATAGTCGTCGACTCTGCGTCTTCCCTGCTCATCTGTCCGGGGCGAACCAGCAACCAGGTTGGTCCTGTGCGGCGGGACCCAAACGAGACGAAAGAAACTGGCCCTGCCGTCCCGGGCGCTGCCAGCTCGCCAGGCGCCTAAAGAGCGGGCAGGAATCGCAAAATCCAGCAACAGCCCTCGGAAAACGGCCAAGTTGTGAACGTCCCCATTGTGAGTGTAATGAAGTCCGGTTATTACCCTCATATTGGGTGCTCGCATCTGGGCGCCTGCTGGAGATGAGAACGATGATGATGACCAAGTCTGTGATGGTTGCAGCCCTCGGTGTCGCCCTCCTGGCCGGCCAGGCCTCGGCCCAGTCGAATCCTACCGGAACCTCGGCGCCTGCATCCCGGAGCCTGCCGACCAAGTCCCTCGAGCGGGCCACGGCTCCCAAGGGTCGCATCAACCGTCAGGTTGCCGAGATGACCCCCGAAATGATCGTGTTTGTGACTGCGGGCGTCGTTCTGGTGGGCGGGGCGCTTTACAGCATCAACGATAATGAGAGCGGCAAAAGCCCCAAATAGGGTTCGAGTCGACCCCGCGAGGCCCCAAAGGCCGCAGCCATGCGGCCTTTGAAGGGCTCCTCATCCAGTTTCGTTTGGGCGCAAACTACCTGCGCCCGCCCCTTAGCTGGGGGAGGGTTTGCCGTGCGCGATGCTGCTCCAAATCGTCCAACCGTCCAGGATGGCGTCGACCCCGAATCGCTCGGCGGCCTTTCCACTTTAGGCAGAGCTCTGTCCACGTCTCTGCCCGTGGTGGAGTCGGCCGTCCGGGTCTCCGATCCAGCGCGAAGCGTCTGGAAGCGCGTACTCGATTTGGTGGCCTCTTTTCTGTTGCTGATACTGCTTGCGCCCGCCCTTGCCTGCATTGCCCTGGCGGTTCGCCTTGATTCGCCCGGCCCGGCGCTATTCCGACAGGTGCGGACCGGGCTCCGAGGGCGACCGTTCCAGGTTTTCAAGTTTCGGTCCATGGCGGTCTGCGCCGCTGTGGATACGTCTCCGGCCACTGTGAACGATCCTCGCATAACCCGTCTGGGTGCGCTGCTCAGGCGATCCAGCATCGATGAATTGCCCCAACTGCTGAATGTCTTGTGCGGGGAGATGTCGCTGGTCGGTCCACGCCCGCATGCCGTGGACCATGATCGGAAGTTCGCTGAAGAAATTGAAGGCTATGACCTAAGATTTCGCGTGCGACCGGGCATAACAGGGCTGGCTCAGATCAACGGTTCGCGAGGCGGCGGCGATGTCTTCGAGATGCGCCGCAGGCTGGCATTGGACAACCGTTACATTGCTAAATGGTCGATCTGGTCGGACATAAAAATTATTTTGCTGACTATACCGCATCTATTGTGCTATCGCGCCCACTAGAAGGTCAGGCGAAATGAATTCAGAAAAATCAAGACCGAAAACAAAACAACACAAAGGCGCACTCTCGTTTCAGGTTTGCCGCGCCGCTGGCGCCAAAACCTGCGGAGAAGACCATGCTCAATCATAAACCGGCATGGCTGGCAGCCTCATTGTGCTTTCTGGTCACATGCTCCTGCGCGTCCGGCAATACGGCCGACACTCCAGGCCTGACCCAGTTCTCGCCGACTGAGGCCGCCCCTGTGCCGTCGGCGCCCGCAGAGGGATACCGGATCGGCCCGCTCGATCGCATCAGCATCAATGTTTACCAGGTCAAGGACCTGACCATGGAAGATGTCCAGATCGATGCTGGCGGGCGGTTGCTGTTGCCGCTGATCGGCAGCGTCATGGCGGCCGGCAAGACCGCTCCGGAACTCTCGGCGGAAATCGCAGACCGGCTTCGAGGCCGATACCTCCAGGCGCCACAGGTCGCTGTCTGGGTCAGTGAAATCCTCAGTCAGCGCGTCACGGTTGACGGGTCTGTGGTTCAGCCCGGTGTGTATCCCCTGACCGGGCCCACCACCTTGATCCAGGCTGTATCGATGGCCAAGGGGCCGGACATCAAGCTGGCCAATCTCAGCCGTGTTGTCGTGTTCCGAACCATCGGCGGCGAGCGAACGGTGGCCGTTTTTGATCTGAAGAAGATCCGAAAGGGAGCGGCCCCCGACCCGGAAATACGGGGCAATGACATTGTCGTGGTGGACGGGTCGCAACTGAAGGGCGCCTGGCGGGAGGTCATCGGCGCACTGCCCGGCCTCGCAATCTTTCGTCCGTACTAGCTCTTTTCTGAACGTACGGAGACTCGACGTCCAATGGCACTGCGAAGCGACCACGTCCCGGAGGAAGCCGAACTCCATGCGCACCGGCTAATGGATTCCGGACGCGGCTCGACGCCTGTATCCTATGCCCAGTACCTGGATATAGACAGGCGGCCGGACGAAGCGCCGTTCGACGACCAGAGGCGGCTCGAAATCGCAGCGATCTGGGGGGCCATTGTCAAGCACCGTTGGGTCATCGGCGGCATGGTTCTGGCCTGCCTTGTCCTGGGTCTTGCCATCACGCTTCTGACCCAGCCGCTGTTCACCGCGAAAACCACAATTCAGATAGACCGGGAGTCCAGCAAGATCGTCGAGATGACCGACCTGGCCCCGAGAGAGGCCCTGACCGGGGCCGAGTTTCTAGACACCCAGATCGGCCTTCTCAAGAGCGACACCCTGGCCCGGCGGGTGGTCCAGACACTGGATCTGGCGCGGGACCCTCAGATGAGACGTTTTGCCGGTCTGGAAGAGGACGCCAAGGGTCAACAGATCCTTTCGCCGTCGAAAATCGAGGATCGCCTGACCAACCTGATCCTGGGAAACACGTCCGTTCGGCAACAGGGACTATCACGGCTGGTCAATCTTGAATTCACCAGCCCCAGCCCCGAGCTTTCGGAGCGGATCGCCAACGCCCTGGCCGAAAACTTCCAGACCCTCAGTCTTGAGCGGCGATTCGAGTCTTCGTCCTATGCGCGTCAGTTCCTTGAAGAGCGGCTAGCCCAGGTCAAGCAGAAACTGGAGGACTCAGAAAAGGAACTGGTGGCTTACGGCGCCCGGCAGCAGATCATCAATGTCACGCCCACAAGCGGCGCGGCGCAAGCCGACACCGCCAGCCAGTCGCTCACGGCGGCCGATCTCTCGGCCATCAACAGTATGCTGACGGTCGCCAAGGGTGAGCGGATCAAGGCCGAGCAGCGCTGGCGCCAGGCCCAGTCAATGTCGATCCTGTCGCAGCCGGAGGCCTTGAGCGACCCGACGATCCAGTCCCTGCTGCAGCAGCGCGCCAAACTGGCGGCGACCTATCAGGAACAGCTCAAGGTCTTTGCGCCCGGCATGCCCGAGATGCAGCAACTCAAGGCCCAGATGGACGAGGTTGATCGCCAGCTTTCGGGGGCCGGAGAGAACATTCAGGCCTCAATCCGGTCCCGCTTCGAGGTGGCGCGCAACCAAGAGCAATCCTTGGCGTCGCAGGTCGAAGGGCTCAAGGGATCTTTCATTGATCTTCGGGAGCGGAACATCAAGAACACCATCCTCCAGCGCGAGGTCGACACCAATCGAAGCCTCTATGATGGCCTGCTGCAGCGCTACAAGGAGGTCGGGGTCGCCGGCGGCGTCGGCAGCAACAATGTGTCGGTTGTCGACCGCGCCCGTGCCCCCGGCGCTCCGTCTTCGCCAAAACTGCCCCTGAACATGGCCATTGCCCTGGTCGTCGGGCTGGCCCTTGCCGGTGCGGCGACCCTGTTCCTCGAGCTGCTGGATGAAGCGATCCGAACCCCGGATGACCTGACAGCGAAGCTTGGCCTGACGGGGATCGGAGTCATTCCGGCCCTCGAAAAGGGTACAACGCCGCATCAGGCCTTCTCGGATCCAAGGTCCAGCTTTTCAGAAGCCTATACATCGACGCGTACGGCGCTCCAGTTTGTTACGTCGAACGGCGCGCCGCGCAGCCTGCTGGTCACCAGCAGCCGTCCTTCCGAGGGCAAGAGCACGACCTCCGTCACCCTGGGCCGCAGCTTTGCGCAGCTGGGCCTGAACGTGCTGCTTGTCGACGCGGATCTGCGCAATCCTTCGATCCACCGGCTCATGGGTGCTGATAATGCTGTGGGCCTGAGCAACGTCCTGACAGGACTTGAGTTTCACGCAGCGTTGCAAGACACCGACCAGGCTGGACTGAAAGTTCTGACCTGCGGGCCGCTTCCCCCAAATCCGGTGGAGTTGCTGGCAGGCCTTCGCCTTTCGACCCTGCTGCGGGAAGCCCAGACGCTTTTTGATATCGTGATTGTCGATGGACCGCCGATCATAGGTCTGGCCGACGCCCCGATCCTGGCGGCGCGGGCATCCGCCACAATGATCGTGGTGGAATCCGGCGTGGCCCGCCGCTCCGTCGTCCGGATGGCCATTCGCCGGCTCTTGCAGGCCCAGGCCAACATTCTGGGCGCAGTTCTGACCAAGTTTGATGCCCAGACTGCCGGCTATGGGTACGGCTACGGATATGGCTATGCCTATGCCTATCAGTATGGCCAAAGACAGCTGCAGAAGGACGCCGCCTGATCTCGGGCCGGGCCATGCGATCGGGAACCCCGGCCGGTGGAGTTCGCACCCATGCCCGACGGCGTCTCGCCGTCCTCTCGACCGGACTGGCGACATTGGTCTGCGCCGGCCTGGCGATCATGGTCTGCTTGTCGGCGGTCCGGACAAGGGAGCAGATCGACCGTTCAGGGTCGCCGCCGCTGCTGTGGCGTTCTGCCGATGGGCCGGTCACTGTTGCAACACCTTCATCAAGCGATCTTCCTCGCGACGTAACGGCAGCCAGGCGCCTCGCCCTGAACCCTTACGACCTGCAGGCCTTGAAGGCGCTTTCGGTGCAGGCTGCAGATGCAGGTGACCGAACGGCCCTGGTCCGGCGCGTGGCGCAGATAGCGCGTTTGTCGCGCCGCGACACCGCGGCAGAATTCTGGCGCATGCGCGAAGGCCTGGCGTCGGGCGACCATGACATGGCGTTCCGCTCCATGGACCTGCTTTTGCGCCGCAATGCGACGGCCAGATCCTGGCTCGTTTTCGAAACCGCCACGGTCCTGGATCAGCCCGCGGCGCGGCAGGCCCTCATCTCCCGACTGGCTGCCAGTCCCGTTTGGCGCGCGGGGTTTACAAGCAATCTCGCCTCGTCAGCGCCGATCAGCGCCGCTGATGCGCTGTTTCTCGAGATGGCCGCAGCGAAGTTGCAGATCGGCGACCGTGAGTTCGAGCCTCTTCTGCGCCGCCACCTTGCCATCAAGGACTATAATGGCGCCCGTCGGATGTGGGCGGCGCTCTATCCAATCGGCGACCAGAACATCCTTGTCTATGATGGCGGATTTCGGGGACTCCCTGGGCCCCCTCCGTTCAACTGGCAGGTGATCACCGACACGGAGGGTGCGGTCGAATGGAAGCCGACGGATGGCCGGCCGGGCGGCCAGTTGAGCGTACGACATGACCTTTATTCGTCTTCCCAGCCCTTGATTGGCCAGTACGTCTTTCTGCCGGCCGGGGTGATGCAGATCTCGATCAGAGCGCGGGCGGTTGAAGGCGTTTCCAACGACCGTTTTCGCCTGGAACTGGTCTGTTTCGGCGGCCCTGTCTTTTTCAGTCAGCGGATTCGCGTTCTCGGGGCAGGCTGGACAACGACAACAGAGCAGTTTGCCCGTCCCGAGCGAGACTGCGAGGCTCAGGTTCTGAGGCTGGCTCCCTTCACCGCAGACCGATCTCAATCGGTACAGGTGGTGTTTGACGATCTTCAGGTTCGGCCTGTCCCGGGGATCGTTCTTGATGGCTCGGCTGAACAGAAATGAGCGAAAATCGGACGCCTTTCGCCAGGCACCTGGCCGCGCCGAGCTCAAGGCGCCTGATCTTCTGGATCTCTGCCGTTATTCTGGTTGCCGCCATGGTATTCGGGGGCTCCGCTCAAGGGCGGGAAATGCTTTTCCCGCCGTTGCAGCTATCGGCCTTTACACTTTTGCCGATTGTTTGCTGGCGACTGTCGCACGGCCGAATTCAGGGCGTGACATGGGGGCTGATCGGACTGGCCTGTCTGATAATGGGCATCGTTCTGATCCAGTTGGTTCCCCTGAGTCCGGCTCTATGGACCGCTCTGCCCGGCCGTGATCTCGCGCTCCAGACCCTGGCGGTGGCCGGTGTCGCCGTCGGGCCGCACCCGCTGAGCCTCGACCCCCAGCGCACCTGGGACAGCTTTCTCTGGCTTTGGCCGCCCGTTGCGATCGCGCTGGCGGCCGCGTCCCTGGACAGTCAGGCCCGCGTCTGGCTGATGGCCCTGGTGATTGGCTTGATGATCGCCGGCATGGTCCTGGGGGCCCTACAGGTAACCAGCCTTTTCGGATCGTTCTTGAGGGTGGCTCCGGAGGTTCATTCGGGGTTGCCGATCGGATTCTTCGCCAACCGGAATCATCAGGCCGTCGCGCTCGCGGTGGCTCTGCCGTTTGTCGGCGCCCTGGCCAGCCGGTGGGGCGAGCAGACGGGCCAACGATTGGCGCTGACTCCCTGGCTGTTCATAGCCTTGAGCGGGCTCTTTGTTGTTGGGATCCTTGCGACCCGATCCAGGGCCGGGCTGGTTCTGGGGGGGCTGGCCCTGGTCCTCAGTCTCGCAAGCTTTCTGCGCGATCAGCACGACGCGGGGCGGGGTTGGAGCCGGCGCTCGTGGATGGTGCTTGGCGTCGCCTGTGTGTCCATCCTCGCTGTTCAGGTGGGCGCCGGAGCGGTTCTGAACCGGTTTGAGCGGCTGGAATCGAGCGAGTCGCGATTCCAGACCTGGCCCATCATTCTGCAGGAAGCGCTGAAGTTTCAGCCCGCAGGATCGGGGATTGGCGCCTTCGAGGCCATCTTCAAGGCGGCGGAGCCCGTCGAGATGGTGGATCCGGCCTATCTGAACAATGCGCACAATGAATATCTCGAACTTTGGCTTGAGGCTGGCGTCCTGTTTCCAGCGGGCTTTCTGGCTTTCTTCATCTGGGCTGGGTTCGGTGTCTGCGGGGCCTTGCGAGGATCATCGTCCTTCACCGCCATCGGGCGGGCCGCCGGGATCGCAATCCTGATCCTGCTAATGCACTCGGTAGTCGACTATCCGCTGCGGACCCAGGCGCTGGCCTGTCTTTTTGGTCTGTTCTGCGGACTGCTGACCCCGGCTCCCGGGCCCGAAATGGGATCAGGTCAAGGGGCAAGCCCAGGTTCTCTGTCGGACGGAGCCTGACGGCGTTCGTTCAGGGACCAACGGCCTGCTCATAGGCGTAGCCCAGGCTGAGCAACTTCGCTTCGCTCCAGGCCGGGCCGACAAAGGAAAGCCCGACGGGCAGCCCAGACACCTTGCCCATGGGAACGGTCAGATGAGGGTATCCAGCCACAGCCGCCGCATTGCCTGCGCCGCCACCGACGTATCGATCTCCCAGCACGGGGTCGATCAACCACGCCGGCCCCACTGTCGGCCCGACCAGGGCCACGACCTGATTGTCCTTGAACAGTCGATCAAGTCCGCCGGCCGCCAGGCGGCGGCCTTCCGAAAGGGCCTTGATATAGGCCGGAGCGTCCAGGCCCCTGGTGGCTTCGGCCTGTTCGAACAGGTCCTGGCCGAACAGGGGCATTTCCACTTCGGCATTCTGACGGTTGAAGGCGATCACGTCCGCGAGGGTCCGGGTCTTGACGCGGGCGGGGTCCGTGCCGGCAAGATACTGATTCAGACCGACCTTGAGTTCGGTCAGCAGGACGACGATTTCGTGGCCTCCGATAGCGTTGCGGTCCGGAAATTCCTTGATGTCGACCAGAACGGCGCCTTGAACCCGCAGGACAGACAGGGCCTTTTCAAAGGCCGCGTCTGTCGGCGCATGAAAGCCGGCGGCGTATCGCATGACGCCGATCCGCACGCCTTTCAGGCTGGCAGGCGTCAGGGCCGCTGCATAGTCCGTTCGCCGGCGGTCGGCCTCGGCGGTCGCCGGGTCGGCCGGATCGGAACCGGCCATGACCGTCAGCAATCGCGCAGCGGCCTCGACGGTGGTGGTCATGGGACCTGCGGTGTCCTGGCTGCCGCTGATCGGAATGATGCCGGTGCGCGACACCAGCCCGACTGTGGGCTTGAGACCCACAAGGCCGTTAATCGAGGCGGGGCAGGTGATCGAACCATCGGTCTCGGTGCCTATGGCCGCTGCAGCCAGTCCCGCTGCCATGGCGGCGCCGGAGCCGGCCGACGAGCCACAGGGGCTTCTGGCCTTGTCGTAGGGGTTTCGAGTCTGGCCACCCAGACCGCTCCAGCCGCTTAAGGAGTCGGAGGAGCGGATGTTGGCCCATTCTGACAGGTTGCTCTTGCCAAGGATGACCACGCCAGCGGCGCGAAGCCGGGCAATGACCGGGGCGTCAACGGCCGGCACATTGTCCTTCAGGGCCAGCGACCCTGCTGTATTGGGCAGACCGGCGACATCGATATTGTCCTTTACCAGCAGGGGAATGCCGTTCAGGGACGGCGCCCTGCTGCCGGACCGACGATCTGCGGCGGACGCTTCGGACAGGGCCTGTGGATTGATCCAGAGGACCGAACGGATTGCAGGATCCTCGGTCCTGATCCTGTCGAGATAGGCGCGGGCACGCTCGACCGCCGTCGGCTCGGCAGCATGGGCCGCGCCTGCGGTCATGAGGATGAGGCCCATCAGCGCCAGCTTTTTCATGCAATTCCCCGATCGAACGCCAAGCAAGGACAGTCCGCTGACCGGAGCTCTCCGGCAAGTCCTGATCAGGAAGAGCTAACGCGAAGTGTGGCGGTATCCAGCGGCAGGCTCAGGCGGGGCTGGCCCTTGACGTCCCGCACCTCGACCAGGACGCGGGGCGCCGGCAGGGTCCAGTCGATCGTGATCAGGCCGAAGTTCTGCTCCCGCAACACATTGCCTTGCCGAAGGGCATTGGGCGGCGTGACTGGCCAGACCTCTGTCAGGCCTGAAGAGGTTACATCCCAGATCGGGTAGGGTGTATTGACCGACAGCTTCGAAATCTCACCGTAGTGGGTGTCGCCGCTGATGCAGAACAGTCGCTCGGCCCGCGTCCGGCGAAGGCTGTCGAACAGACGCTGGTGGTCGTTGGCATAGTTGATCCAGCCTTCCCAGCCCGCGAAATCGGCCAGAACCTGCAGGCTGCTGGCCAGGATACGCAGATCGGCGGTCTGGCTCAGCTGGTGTTCAAGCCAGGCCCATTGGGCTTCGCCCAGCATGGTGGCGGCCGGGTCGGGATCACGGGCATAGGGGCCCGGAACGGCTTGGCCCGAAAGTGTCTTGGCTGCGGCCCAGCTCTTGTAGTCGACGCCGTCCAGTTTGCGGATGGGGGTCCGGTTCCATCGCAGGTCTGGCAGGATGATCTGGACCTGCCGGCCCGCTGGACCGAAATGGTAGGCGGCGTGGATGCCTTCCCGGCTGCGCCTCGGGCTGTCCGCAGGCTCGCCCCAGAAATCACAGAACTGGCGCCGGGATTCGGCCTTCATGGGATAGTCGCCGCCGGCGTCGTTCTCGCCGTAATCATGGTCATCCCATATGGCGCAGACCGGGACAGTGTCGCGCAGCCTTCGGAAGCCGGGTTTCGCCGCAAGCTTGGCATACTTGGCCCGCATGACCGCCGGGTCGTGGGTGTCGGCATAGATGTTGTCGCCAAGGAAAATGAACAGGTCCGGCCTGGCGTCCAAAATGGCTTCCCAGATGGGTTGGTCCTTGTCCTGGTTGGCGCATGAGCCAAACGCGATCCTGGACAGGGGTGTCGCAAGCGCCGGGTGGGGCGCGTCCGGTCCAGCGGCGGTCTGGGTCCGGGCAAGGGCTGGCGACGCGAGGGCCCCCGCGGCAAGGCCGAGGGCGGTTCGGCGGTTCAGATCGCTCATCAGGGTCCCTGTCTTGTCGTTCGAAGCAGCAAGGGCCGGGAGCAAGCTCCCGGCCCCGCCAGTGTACCGTCGTCAGACCAGGGCCTAGAAGGCCTTCTTGACGGTGAAGAACACCTGACGCGGAGGGGCGTTCAGGATGGTCTGGGCAAAGCCGCCGGCGTCGTTCTTGACAAAGCCGCCCGAACCGATGGTGGAGATATAGTCCTCGTCGAACAGGTTGGTGACATTGGCCTGGATGTCGAGGCCTTCCAGCCAGGGGTTGCCCGAGAAGTGGTAACCCAGGGTCAGGTCGGTCACGGTGTAGGCGTCAACCTCGCCGCCGATGTTCTCGTAGGTGTAGAAGCGCGAGCCGGTGTAGGACACGGCCAGCTTCGAGAAGAAGCCGTCGCGGTCGTAGGACAGTTCAGCCTTGAAGAGGTTTTCCGGGGTGTTGACCACGGTCTTGCCGGCCGTCGCCATTTCCACCACGCCCGTCGCCGAGACAACGTCGTCCTGATATTCGGACTTGTTGTAGGCGTAGGAGGCATAGATCGACAGGTTGTCGGTCAGTTCCAGTTCGCCAGCCAGTTCCAGACCGTTGGTCTCGACCGAACCGACATTGGACAGGACCGCCGGCAGACCAAGGATCGGGGCTGCGGTGCTGGCCGCCAGAAGGCGGTTGTCGAAGGTCACGTGATAGACCGCTGCAACGCCCTGGAAGCGCTCGTTGCGGTAGCGGAGGCCGCCTTCGAAGGTCTTGGAGGACTCCGGCTCAAGATTCTTGGAGACGTAATCAACCACCGACTGACGCTGCGAGGCGAACGGACCGGCGGTGCCGGCCGAGACATAGGCCGCGACGTTTTCGGTGTAGCCGCCGAAAACTTCGACGCCGTTGTCGGCCTGATAGACGAAGCCGATCTGGGGCAGGAAATTGTCTTCCGAGTCCAGCTGGGCTTCCATGGCGCGGGTCGGGTCGAAGACCTGGACCGTGCTGACTTCGTTCTCGACCTTGAGGGTCTTGAAACCGAAGTTGACCTTCAGGGCCTCGGTGATGGCCCAGACGTCCTGCAGGTAGAACTGCACGGTGCGGGTCTCAAAGGCGTATTCCCACTGGGTGAAAAAGGGGTTGGACTGGAAGCCCAGCGGGTCCCGCGAAGGACGGTTGAAGGTCTCGGCATAGAAACGACGAGCCTGGTTGAACTCGTTGTTCTCGACCCAGAAGCCGCCGCTGACGGTGTGGGCGCCCAGATCAAGGGTGACGCCGCCGACAAGGCCCTTGCGGTCGATTTCGTACTCGGTGGTCCGGATCGACAGGGGGGCGGCGTTGGAGCCGACCGTGCCGTAACCGGGGCTGGCGAGGTAGGGAGTGTACCACAGGCCCTGGCCTTCGTCGGTGTGCGAATAGGCCGTAGCGTTGACGGTGACCATGTCGCCAATCGGCAGGTCCAGGCTCAGGCCGGCCAGATTGTCGTCACGAACGCCGGCGCCGGCGTAATAGGCATCGTCCACCGTGCCGAAGGGCGCGGGCAGGGGCGTGCCGTTCTGGTAGGCAGCAGCGGCGGCGATGGCCAGATCCCAGTCGGGCTGGGTGTTGTCCCAGTCGCTGCCGAGGCGCTTGATGATGTCGAAGGACAGGTCCTGATAGTCCTGCTCGCGACGCTCAGAAACGTTGTAGAAGGCGGTGATGTCGCCCTCGCCCACCGGCAGAACGGCCTTCACATCGAACTGGCGCTGCTTCTGTTCGCCGCCGCCCTTCCACTTGTCGGTGCTCTGGTCGGCGTAGGAGACGTACCCGCGCAGGCCGCCCAGCGCTTCCAGTTCGCCGCTTTCGAGCCGCAGGAAACCGCGGCGCATATTGTCCGAACCCAGGGTCACATTGGCCTGGCCGCCGAAGGCGTCGGAGGGATCACGCGAGAAGAACTGGATGGTGCCGCCCAGGTTCGAGCTGGAGGGATTGGACAGGGCGCCAGCGCCCTGGGCCAGTTCCACCCGGCTGATGTCTTCGCTGGCGATGGCGCGGCTGATGTGCAGGCCGTTGTGGTTGCCATAGCTCATGTCGCCGAGCGGGACATTGTCGAGGGTGAAGCCCAGCTGGTTCTGGTTGAAACCGCGGATGGAAATCCGGGTCGACCATTCGTAGGTTCCGAACGGGTCGGCCGACTGGAAGGTGACGCCTGGCAGCTTGTCCAGCACCTTCAGCGGGCTGACGCCGGAGACCGACTCGGCGATCTGGGCTTCACTGACGGTCTGAACCTGGCGGCTCTGGCCTTCGCCATAGATGATGATGGCTTCGACTTCGTTGGCGCCGTCGGCGGCAGCGCCGTCAGCCGCGAAGGCGCCGGGTGCGAAGGCGCTCAGCAGCGCGGCCGCGCCGACACCGGCGATCAGATTGAGTTTCATTTTGACTATCCCCTTTTGGTGGACCGGGCGCGTTGGCGAGGTCCGGGCTGGGCGTTAGTCGCCATGCGCGACGGGCTGGAGACGCTTGGGAGACATCTCGCCGACAGAACCATGTCGCTTTCACAACGCCGAAGTGCGTTGTTCGCTGAGTGGCGGATTCAGCTCGGTGAGAAGGGGCTGCCCATGAGCCAGTTTGCCGTAAGCCAAAGCAGCAAAAGAACGCCGCCGGCAAAGGTGAGGGCCAGGACCAGGGCCTTGACGGGTTGCACGGCCACTCCTCATTAGCCTTCCTGGCGCGGTCGGCGTTGTTGGTTGGGGAAAGCGGCCCGCCATTGCCTTACCGGGTCCCGCTCGCTACATCCGGGGCCACCCCACACACCCGAACCTGACGAGAGCGAGCGCCCCCGCATGGCCGCCCAATATATCTTCCAGATGCAAGGCCTGACCAAGGCTTATCCCGGCGGCAAGAAGGTTTTCGAGAACATCTGGCTGTCCTTCTATCCTGACGCCAAGATCGGGGTGGTGGGGGTCAACGGCTCGGGCAAGTCCACCCTGCTGAAAATCATGGCCGGCATCGACCATGAGTTCAACGGCGAAGCCAAGGCGGCCGACGGAGTCAAGCGAGGCTATCTGGAGCAGGAGCCGCATCTGGATGACGACAAGACCGTCTGGGAAAACGTCATCGCCTGGTGCGAAGAAAAGCAGATCTTCGATCGCTACAACGCCATCGCCATGGAGATGGCCGAGAACTACACCGACGAACTGATGGAGGAGATGACCGCCCTCCAGGAAAAGATCGACGCCGGCAATCTCTGGGACATCGACAGCCGCATCGAGATGGCCATGGACGCCCTGCGCTGCCCGCCCAATGACAGCGGCGTGACCAAGCTGTCCGGCGGCGAGAAGCGCCGGGTCGCCCTGGCGCGGCTGCTGCTGTCCAAGCCGGACATGCTCTTGCTGGACGAACCAACCAACCACCTGGACGCCGAGTCCGTGGCCTGGCTGCAGCATCACCTGGAGGCCTTCCCGGGCTGCGTCATCCTGGTGACCCACGACCGTTACTTCCTGGATCAGGTGACCAAATGGACGCTTGAACTCGATCGCGGCAAAGGCGTGCCATACGAGGGCAACTATAGCGGCTGGCTGGAACAGAAGCAGAAGCGGGTGGTTCAGGAGCAGTCCGAATCCGAGGCTCGCCAGCGCGCCCTGACCCGTGAACTGGAGTGGGTGCGTTCGGGCGCCAAGGCCCGTCAGGCCAAGTCCAAGGCGCGCCTGGCCGCCTATGAAGAAATGGTCCGCGAACAGGAAAACAGCCGACAGGCCCAGACCCACGCCGTCATCCAGATCCCGCCGGGCCCACGCCTGGGCAATCTGGTGCTGGAAGTCAGCAACCTGGAAAAGGAATATGGCGACAAGGTCCTGTTCAAGGACCTGACTTTCAAGCTGCCGCCCAACGGCATTGTCGGGGTCATTGGTCCCAACGGCGCCGGCAAGTCCACCCTGTTCAAGTTGATCACCGGTCAGGAACAGCCGGACGGCGGCTCTCTCCGCTTGGGCGAAACTGTCAAGCTGGCCTATGTCGACCAGAGCCGCGACGACCTGAACCCCAACGATACGGTCTGGCAGGCCATCAGCGGCGGCACCGACGTCATGATGGTCGGCAAGCGCGAGATCAATTCCCGCGCCTATGTCGGCAGCTTCAACTTCAAGGGCGGCGACCAGCAGAAGAAGGTCGGGCTGCTGTCGGGCGGGGAACGCAACCGCGTCCACCTGGCCAAGACCCTGGCCACCGGCGGCAATGTCATCCTGCTGGATGAGCCGACCAACGACCTGGACATCGAGACCCTGCAGAATCTTGAAGAGGCGTTGGAGGATTTCGCCGGCTGCGCCGTGGTCATCAGCCACGACCGCTGGTTCCTTGACCGCCTCTGCACCCACATCCTGGCCTTTGAAGGCGACAGCCATGTGGAGTGGTTCGAAGGCAACTTCGAAATGTACGAGGAAGACAAGAAGCGTCGTCTGGGCGTCGAAAGCCTGATCCCTCACCGGATCAAGTTCCAGAAGTTCGCACGATAGACCGTTTGCCAAACTGTCCCTCTCAACGGGCAAGCCGGAAAGACTGACTCATGAGTGAAACAGGCGACCTGCTCTTGTCCCATGAGATGTTGGCGCCGATGGAGGCTGTGCTGAAGGGGGCTGGCTACCGGGTCTTTCGGCTATGGGAGCAGAGTGACCGGCTCGCGTTTCTGGCGGGACCGGGTCAGTCCATTTCGGCGATCGTTCATGCAGGTGAGTTCAAGCTTGACGCCGGACTGCTGTCCGAGATGCCGCGCCTGGGTCTGATTGCCTGTGTCAGCGTCGGCTATGACGGCGTGGACGTCGACTGGTGTCGATCGCGCGGGATCGCAGTGACCCATTCCACGGGCCTCAATGCTGAAGACGTCGCCGATCACGCCGTTGGCCTGCTGATCAGCGTCTGGAGGGGCCTGGTCGAAGGCGACCGCCGGCTGAGGGCGGGTCAGTGGACCCATTCAGACCGCATGCGGCCGAGGCCCTCCCTGCGCGGGAAGACCGCCGGGATCGTCGGACTGGGCCATATCGGCGAAGCAACAGCGCGGCGCCTGGAAGCCTTCGGCATGAAGATTGTCTGGTGGGGGCCCCGGCCCAAGGACAGTCGCTGGACCCGCGCCGACAGTCTGCTCGATCTGGCCCGGGAAAGTGACGCCCTCATGGTCTGCGCCCGAGGCGACGCCGCCGGCCTAATCTGCGCGGATGTCATCGAGGCGGTGGGCCCCAGGGGATGTGTCGTCAATGTGGCCAGGGGGCAGGTCGTGGACGAGGACGCCCTGATCGCCGCTCTGAAAGACGGTCGCCTCGGCATGGCCGGCCTGGACGTGTTTGCCGAGGAGCCGACGCCGCCGGCCCGCTGGGAGGGCGTGCCCAACACGGTGCTGACCCCGCACATGGCCGGAGGCACGCTGGAGAGCATTCCCCAGATGATCGGCATGACCCTGGAAAACCTTCGCCTGTACTTTGCCGGAGAGCCGCTGGCGACGCCGGTGGGCGGCGCTCAATAGGCCAGGGCGATCCCGTCCTTGCGCATCTCGGTCGCCGCCGCATACCGTCCGGGCCAGCGCTCGATGGCCTGATAGCCGCCAAATCCGCCGTCGCTGGCGCCCAGTTTCCAGCCAATGGCCTCCAGCTGCTTGCGGGTCTTCTCAGGGACGCCGGTTTCCAGCCGCAGCAGGCCCTGCACACCCAGTTGCTCGCCCGTCGGCTCCATGCCGCCTTCATGATGCCAGCGCGGAGCATCCCCGGCCGCCTGAAGGTCGAGGCCGAAATCGACCATGTTCGAGATGATCTGGGCCTGACCCTGGGGCTGCATGTCGCCGCCCATCACGCCAAAGCTCAGCCAGGGCTCGCCATTCCTCACCGCAAAGCCCGGGATAATGGTCTGGAAGGGGCGCTTGCGAGGCGCATAGAGGTTGGGATGTCCGTCGGTGAGGGCAAACAGCTCCCCCCGGTTCTGAAGCATGAACCCGAGGCCGTCCGGCGACAGGCCCGACCCCATGCCGCGATAGTTGGACTGGATGATCGAGACCATCATGCCGTCCCGGTCGGCAACGGTGAAATAGGTGGTGCCTCCCTGGCTGGGCGCCTGACCTGGAAAGATGGGGTCAAGGATCCGGTCGGGCCGGATCAGTCTGGCGCGTTCCGCCCCATAGGTCTTGGAATTGAGCCATTCCAGGGGCGCCGGTGAAAAGGCCGGATCCGCGAAGTAACGGGCCCGGTCTTCATAGGCCAGGCGCTTGGCCTCCACCGCATGATGGATGGCGGCTGCGGACTGGAAGCCCATGGACTTGACGTCAAAGTTTTCCAGGATGTTCAGAAGTTGCAGAGTCGAAAGGCCCTGACTGTTGGGAGCCAATCCATAGACATCAACGCCGCGATAGCCCGTGACCAAAGGCTTGGTCCACTCGCTGCGATGGGCGGTCAGGTCACCCCTGGTCATCCAGCCGCCGATCCGATTGAAATAGGATTCGATCGTGGCGGCGATCTCGCCCTCATAAAAGGCGCGGGGACCACCTTTGGCGATCAGGCCATAGGTCCGGGCAAGGTTCGGATTGCGGAACACCTCGCCCTCGGCTGGAGCCTTGCCATTGACGGTCCAGACCTTGAGGAAGTTCTGCACCTCCTCGATCTTCGAGGCCGGATTGGTGTAGCGGCGGACGCTGGACGCCAGATAATGGGCGACGGTCTGGGCCACTGGCACGCCTTCCGTCGCCATGGCGATGGCAGGGCGGAACAGGTCCTTCCAGTCCAGCTTTCCATAGCGGCCATGCAGGTCGCCCCAGGCCGCAACGGCGCCGGGGACGCTGACCGTGACGGCGCCAAACGACGGCAGGACACCCTTTTCGGACCGGGACCGCACGGTTTCCAGGGACAGGTTTTTCGGCGACCGGCCGGAACCGTTGAGGCCGACGACCTTCCGGCTGCGGGGGTCCCAAAGCAGCACAAAACAGTCCCCGCCAATGCCGCAGGCCGTCGGTTCCAGGAACCCGAGGCAGGCATTGGCGGCGATGGCGGCGTCCACGGCCGACCCGCCCTTTCGCAGGATATCGATTGCCGCCAGGCTGGCCAGGGGATGGGCCGTGGCGGCAGCGCCATTGACCCCCCAAGCCGCAGAACGGCTTGCATAGGTGGCGCCGGCGATGCGGTCGCCGCTGCGAAGATCGGCGCGATCGAGGTTGGGATTGGAGCCGATCGGTCTTTGCCGCGCAACCGAATTCGTCTGGGCCTTCGCTGCGCCACCCTGCAGGCCGGCGGTGACCAAACCGGCAGCGGGGACGGCGGCGAGAAACGTGCGACGACGCATTGGCGGATAGCTCCCTGTGACCCGCCTGGACTATAGGGCGGCCCCCCAGAAATGCGAGGCGGCTCCTCACGGCAGAAACCGGACCTGCTCGCCGGCGCTTGACTTGATCATATAAAGATATCTTTATGTCCCTATGAGTCAGGGATCGGTCCAGACAGTAGACATGCTCCGGGCGGCCGGCGAGCCGACGCGGCTGCGCATCCTGGCGCTGCTGGCCATTGAAGAGCTCTCGGTGCTGGAACTGTGCCGGATCCTAGACCAGAGCCAGCCCAGGGTGTCCCGCCATCTCAAGCTCCTGGCGGAAGCGGGACTTGTGGATCGGTTTCCGGACGGCGCCTGGGTCTTCTACCGGCTCACGGCTGCTGCGGCCGGCCGGCGGCTGGTGGATACCGCTCTCGATATCACCGATGAAACTGATCCCGTGCTCCGGAGAGATGGCGATCGCCTCGCTGAAGTGACGGCAGAGCGCTCGGCCGAAGCCGCCGCCTATTTTGCCCGAAACGCCGCGCGCTGGGACGAAATTCGTGCGCTCTATGCCGCAGAGGCCAAGGTTGAGGCTGCAATCAGCCGGGCTGCGGGAGAAGGGGCCCTGGGCCGCCTGGTCGACCTGGGGGCCGGAACCGGCCGCATGCTCACCCTTCTAGGCGGACGGACCAGTCGTGCTATCGGTCTGGATCTGTCGCAACAGATGCTGAACATCGCCAGGGTCAATGTGACCAGCGCCGGTCTGCTGTCCTGCGAACTGCGGCACGGCAATATCTTTGCGACAGGATTGCCGGCGGCCTGTGCCGACCTCGTGACGGTGCATCAGGTCCTTCATTATCTGGGTGATCCGGCTGCCGCCGTTGCGGAGGCCGCGCGGCTCGTGGCCCCCGGCGGTCGATTGCTGATTGTCGACTTCGCGCCCCATGGCCACGAGTTCCTGCGCAGCCAGCATCAGCACAGACGCCTCGGGTTCACGGATGAGGAAATCATCCGGTGGCTGGAGTCCGGCGGTCTGGCCGGGTCTGTTCAAGACAGCCTGCCGTCCGCCGATGGCGAAGGCCTGACCATCAAGATCTGGACGGGAACCCGTCCTGCCGAGTCCCAAAGGAGCGCCGCATGACCCTCGTACAATCGTCAGCGGAAACAGGCCAGCGTCGGGTCATCGGACCCGTCGCCAGGTCGGGCGAGCGACCTGCCCGCGCGCAGGGGATCAGCTTCGAGTTTTTCCCGCCCAAGTCCCCCGAGATGGAAACCAGCCTGTGGAACGCCATCCGGCGGCTGGAACCGCTCAAGCCTGATTTTGTTTCGGTGACCTATGGCGCCGGCGGCTCGACGCGGGAGCGGACGCATCGCACCGTCAAGCGCATCCTCGACGAAACCACCCTTCGTCCCGCCGCCCACCTGACCTGCGTGGACGCATCCCGCGAAGAGGTCGATCAGGTCATCCAGGACTATTGGGAGGTCGGCGTCCGCCACATCGTCGCCCTGAGGGGCGATCCTCCAAGCGGCCTTGGCGGCGTCTACGTTCCGCGCCCAGACGGCTATGCCAACGCGACCGAGCTGACGTCAGCCCTCAAGATGGTGGCGCCGTTCGAGGTTCTGGTCGGGGCTTATCCGGAAGGACATCCCGAGAGCCCGAACCTGGCCCATGACATCGCCGTGCTGAAGGCCAAGGTTGACGCAGGCGCAACCCGAGCCATCAGCCAATTCTTCTTCGATATCGACGCGTTTCTGCGGTTCGTGGACAAGGCACGCAGCGCCGGAATCACCATTCCGATATCTCCCGGGATCATGCCGGTGTCCAACTTCAAGGGGCTGGTCAAGATGGCCGGGGCCTGTGGCGCCAGCATACCCGGCTGGCTGGCCAATCTGTTCGATGGACTGGACCATGATCCGGAGACCCGCCGGCTTATTGCCTGCTCGGTTGCCGCCGAGATGTGCGCCAAGCTTGAAGAGCAGGGGTTCAACGACTTTCACTTCTACACCCTGAACCGGGCGGATCTGGTCTATGCGATCTGCCGGGTGCTGGGTGTTCGCGAGACCCCGCTGGAGACCGCAGCATGACCCGGCACGACCGCATCGCAGCCCTGAAGGCCGCCGCCCGCGAGCGCATCCTGGTTCTGGACGGGTCCTGGGGCGTGATGTTTCAACGCGAGGGCCTGTCCGAAGCTGATTTCCGTGCCGAGCGGTTCGCAGACCATGACGGACAGATGAAGGGCAACAATGATATCCTCTGCCTGACGCGGCCGGACCTCGTGACCAAGCTGCACGAAGCCTACTATGCGGCGGGCGCCGATATCAGCGAGACCAATACCTTCAGCGCCACCTGGATCGCCCAGGAGGATTATGGTTGTCAGGCCGCCGTCCGGGATATCAACCTGGCCGGGGCCAGACTGGCGCGCGCTGTGGCGGACGCCTTCACAGCCCGTGAGCCGCAAAAACCAAGGTTTGTCGCCGGCTCCATCGGTCCGCTCAACAAGATGTTGTCCATGTCCTCGGATGTGAATGATCCCGGGGCGAGGACGGTGACGTTTGATCAGGTCTATGAGGCCTACCGGGAACAGGTTCTGGCCCTCTATGAAGGGGGGGTCGATCTGTTTCTGATCGAGACCATCACCGACACGCTGAACTGCAAGGCTGCGATCAAGGCTATCCTTGATCTGGAAGATGAAGGCCTTGAGGCCCTGCCAATCTGGATCAGCGGCACGATCACTGACCGGTCCGGGCGCACCCTGTCGGGCCAGACCGCGGAGGCCTTCTGGAACAGCGTCAAGCACGCCAAGCCCTTCGCCATCGGCTTCAACTGCGCCCTCGGCGCCGATCTGATGCGGCCCCATATCGCAGAGATGGCCCGGGTGGCTGGCACCCTGGTGGCGGCCTATCCGAATGCCGGCCTACCCAACGCCATGGGCCAGTACGACGAACAGCCACATGAGACCGCCTGTCACCTGCACGAGTGGGCGCAAAGCGGTCTGGTGAACATCCTGGGCGGCTGTTGCGGCACGACGCCCGACCACATCCGCCACGTCGCCGAGGCGGTCGCCGGGGTCGCGCCGCGGGTTCCGCCGGACCGTCCGAAAGCCATGCGACTGGCGGGTCTCGAGCCGTTCGAACTGGCATGACGCTGCCGTTCCGGCCAGACAAGGCCCATGCCCTGACGGCGGTCGAGACCGAGCTGCTGCGTGATCTGCGCAGTCGCCTGGGCCGGCCGGCCAGCGACAAGGCGGCTGCTGTTCTGTTGAACGCCCTGTTCCAGTCCGCTCCGAGAGTCGATATCGCACCAGCGTCCGGGGACGCTGCCCTGGAAACCTCTGATCCCGCTGCATTCAAGCTGGCCGTCGCTGGCGCCGGCATGAGCGGTCTTCGCTCCGCCGTGGCTGGTCTGCGCCTCCTTCATGCCAAGGGGCCAGCCTTTTCCCTCAAGGCTCTCGCCGAAGGTCTGCCCCAGGCGGTGATCAGCCGGAGGTTGGCCCTCGGCGGCCGTGAACCCGCCCCAGACAATGGAATTCTGCCTTGAGACCTGTCTTCGTCAATGTCGGTGAGCGCACCAATGTCACCGGCTCGGCCCGGTTCAAGAAACTGATCGTCGAGGGCGACTACAATGCCGCCCTATCAGTGGCGCGCCAGCAGGTCGAGGCCGGCGCCCAGATCATCGATGTCAACATGGACGAGGGCTTGCTGGACTCGCGCCAGGCCATGGTGACGTTCCTGAACCTGATGGCTGCGGAGCCGGACATCGCCCGGGCGCCGGTCATGATCGACAGTTCCAAATGGGAGGTGATCGAGGCCGGCCTCAAATGCGTGCAGGGCAAGTCTATCGTCAATTCCATCAGCATGAAGGAAGGCGAGTCCCGCTTCATCGAGCAGGCCAAGCTCTGTCTACGCTACGGCGCCGCTGTCGTCGTGATGGCCTTTGACGAGCAAGGTCAGGCCGATACGGCCGCACGCAAGATCGAGATCTGCGAGCGGGCCTACCGGATCCTGGTGGACCAGGTGGGCTTCCCTCCGGAGGACATCATCTTCGATCCCAACATCTTCGCCGTTGCGACCGGGATCGAGGAGCATGACATCTACGCTGTCGATTTCATCGAGGCGACGCGAGAGATCAAGGCAAGGCTCCCCCATGCCCGCGTTTCGGGCGGCGTCTCCAACGTTTCCTTCAGCTTCAGAGGCAACGAACCGGTCCGCCGGGCGATCCATTCGGTCTTTCTGTTTCACGCCATCAATGCCGGGATGGACATGGGGATCGTCAATGCAGGCGATCTGCCCGTCTATGATGATATCGACCCGGAACTGAGAGAAGCGGTCGAGGATGTGATCCTAAACCGCCGGCCCAAGGCAGGTGGTTCCCAGACCGAGCGACTGGTTGATCTGGCGCCGAAATACAAGGGGGACGCCGGGCAGGTGCGGGTCGCCAATCTGGAATGGCGAAGCGGAACGGTCGGGCAGCGCCTGACCCATGCCCTGGTCAATGGGATCACCGAGTTCATCGATGTGGATACGGAAGAGGCGCGCCTCGCTGCGGAACGCCCCTTGCACGTGATCGAAGGGCCGCTGATGGACGGCATGAATGTCGTCGGCGACCTGTTTGGCGCGGGCAAGATGTTCCTCCCCCAGGTCGTGAAGTCGGCGCGGGTAATGAAACAGGCAGTGGCCTGGCTGATGCCCTTCATGGAAGCCGAGAAGGAGGGCAAGCCGAGGGAGGCCGCCGGCCGCATCCTGATGGCGACGGTCAAGGGCGACGTCCACGACATCGGCAAGAACATCGTCGGCGTGGTTCTCCAATGCAACAACTACGAGGTCATTGATCTGGGCGTCATGGTGCCGGCCGACCGGATTCTCGATGAAGCCAAGGCCCATAATGTCGACATCATCGGGCTGTCGGGTCTGATTACTCCGTCACTTGATGAAATGGTGTTTGTCGCGTCTGAAATGGAGCGCCGCGGCTTTGACATTCCCCTGCTGATCGGCGGCGCCACCACAAGCAAGACCCACACGGCCGTCAAGATCGAGCCCAGCTATCGCCGCGGCTCCACCACCTATGTTCTGGACGCCAGTCGGGCCGTGGGGGTTGTGTCCGGTCTGTTGTCCAGGGAGCGTCATCGCCTGGAGGCGGAGACACGGTCGGAATATGTCAAAGTCCGAGAGCAGTTCGCCCGGGGGCAAGCCCAGAAGTCAAGAACGCCGATCGTCCAGGCCCGGTCCCATGGCCTTAAGATCGACTGGGCCTCGCAGCCGCCCGTTCGCCCAAGCTTCCTGGGCGTCCGCGCGTTCGATGCCTGGGATCTGGACGACCTGGCCAGCCATATCGACTGGAGCCCGTTCTTCGCCAGTTGGGAACTGGTGGGACGCTTCCCAGCCATTCTGGATGACGATGTGGTGGGCGAGGCCGCGCGTGACCTCTGGAAGGACGCCCAGGCCATGCTCAAGACGATCATTGCCGAGGGGTGGTTCACCGCCCGGGGCGTCGTCGGGTTCTGGCCTGCCCAGTCCATCGGAGACGATATCGCCGTCTATTCGGACGAAAGCCGGACGGAAGAACTGGCGCGTTTCCATACCCTGCGCCAGCAGATGGACAAGACTTCCGGCAAGGCAAACCTGGCCCTCTCGGATTTTGTCGCACCGGTGGGCGGGCCTGCCGACTGGATCGGGGCATTTGCGGTGACGGCCGGGCACGGCGAGGCCGAGATTGCGGAGCGTTTCAAGGCTGCCGGCGATGACTACAACGCCATTCTGGCCGCCGCCCTGGCGGACCGTCTGGCGGAGGCCTTTGCAGAGGCGCTGCACCGCAAGGTTCGCACCGAGCTCTGGGGCTACGCCCCGGACGAGGCCTTCGACATCGATCGCTTGATCACCGAGGATTACGTCGGTATCCGCCCGGCGCCGGGCTATCCGGCGCAACCGGACCACACGGAAAAGGCTACGCTTTTCAGGCTTCTACAGGCCGAAGCGAACACCGGTATGGCGCTTACGGAAAGCTTTGCCATGACCCCGCCTTCCAGCGTTTCTGGCCTCTATTTCAGCCATGCGCAAAGCCACTATTTCGGGGTTGGCAAGATCGATCGCGATCAGGTCGCCGACTATGCCGCCAGAAAGGGTTGGGACCTTTCGACCGCCGAGCGGTGGCTGGCGCCCATTCTGGCCTATGATCCGGCGAGCGAGCCGCGAGAGGCCGCAGCTTGATGGCGTTGCTATTGCGGTCCGCGCAGGGCGGGGGGTGTGACAGTCTCTACCGGCGCCAGATCGCCCGGCAACAGGTCGTCTATGCTGTTGGCTTGGGATGAAGCCGGGCCGAAGGGAGTTTCCGGGACGGCTTCGATCGTCACCGGTGCGGCAGCGGGGACTGTCGGGGCCGGATTGTTGTAGCTGAGAGCCTGGCCAAAGAGTCCGGCGCGAGCTTCCAGCCGCTCCGAGGTCTGCAGACACCGGCCGGGCAGACCCCACGACATCCACTCTCTTGCCATGAGTTTCTTGTCGGATGAATTGAACATCGACCAGACGGTTCCGCCCTGCTTGAGGGCCTTGGCGCCATAACTGGAAATCGGTTTGGGAGAAGCGCGTTCGGCGGCTTCCATGGCGCGCCTAAACTGCTTGAGCAGGTCGCGTCCGGCGTCCTGCTGGACGACATAGCTGTTCATGTCAGCGGGGGCCGCTCCCGGAATCCTGGCGATCGACACTTCGATTCGCTCCACGTCGGCAATCACCTTGTCGTAGAGTCCCATGTGACCGGCAAGCGCACCGTAGCACCAGGCTACCAGCCCGTAGTCATCGGCCGGCGCACCTGAGGGGATGGGGTATTCCTGTTCAACGGGCGCAGCCGCCGGGGTCACAGGCGGGTCAAGGTCCTGGGTGATGAAGAGCGACAGGAGAAGGGCGACGATGGGGGACATTCAGGGGTCCTGATCAGGGGCTGCAACAGCGACATCGCCTGCCTTGCGACCAAAACCACCGCCCCCCGGGGTTTCAATCTCGATGATGTCGCCCGGCGCAACCCGAATGGAGAAGCAGCCGTCCAGAACCTTTACCTCGCCTTTCGCCGTTATCAAACGCTGGCGGCCTGGCAATGCGTCGCCACCCCCCGCCAACCCGCGCGGAAGATTCAGCCTGCGGCTTGAAAGCAACGCTGCCTCCATGGGGGCGAGAAACCGGATCCGTCGAATCGCGCCGTCGCCGCCGCGATGGACGCCCTCGCCGCCGGACCCCTTGCGGACCACAAAGGTTTCCAGCCTGACGTGAAAACGTCTCTCGAGAATTTCAGGATCGGTCATGCGACTGTTGGTCATGTGCGTGTGGATGGCGCTGGCGCCGTCGCGGCTGGCCGTGGCGCCCGAGCCACCGCAGATGGTCTCGTAATACTGCCGTTCGTCGTCACCGAAGGTGAAGTTGTTCATACTGCCCTGGCTGTTGGCCATGACGCCTAGGGCTTCGTAGAGGGCGTCCACGACATGCTGACTGGTTTCCACATTCCCGGCCACTACCGCTGCTGGCGGACGCGGATCCAGCATGGATCCCCGGCGGGTCAGTATATTGAGCGGCGTCAGGCAGCCCGCGTTAAGCGGAATGTCGTCATCCACCAGGGTGCGGAAGACATAGAGGGCGGCGGCGCTGACGATCGCCGAGGGCGCATTGAAATTGTTCCCCAGCTGGTCTGCGCTTTCCCGGAAATCCAGGGTCGCCTCGCAGGCTTCTGCGTCCACGCTGACCTTGACGACGATCTCTCCGGCGCCATCCATCGGAATTCGCGCTTCGCCGTTCTTGAGCCTGCCTATGGCCCGCCGGACCGAGGCCTCCGCATTCTGCTGAACGAAGGCCATGTAACGGGCGACCATCTGTGGCCCGTAACGCTCTATCATCTGGGCGACCGCGGCGGCGCCCGCCTGGCAGGCGGCCAGCTGCGCCTTGAGGTCTGCCAGGTTGCGGTCGGGAGCGCGGGCCGGCAGAAGGCCGGTGGCCAGGGCCACGCGCATGTCCGCTTCGAGGAACCGGCCCTCCCGCATCATCGGAAGGGCATCCAGCAGCACGCCCTCGTCTTCGATGGTCCTTGAAAAGGGTGGCATGGATCCGGGCTGGATCCCGCCGACATCGGCATGGTGGCCCCTGGCGGCGACATGGAAGGACGGCTCGGCGTCATCAGGCGACATAAAGACCGGCATGACCACGGTGATGTCCGGCAGGTGGGTTCCGCCGAAATAGGGGTTGTTGAGCACAAAGGCGTCGCCCGGGCGGAAGTGATCGTGGCGGGCCTGCACTGCCCGGACGCTGGCCCCCATGCTGCCCAGATGGACCGGCATATGGGGCGCGTTGGCGACCAGGCCACCATCTGCGTCGAACAGGGCGCAGGAGAAATCAAGTCGCTCCTTGATATTGACGGAGTGGGCCGTGCGTTCCAGCGCCGCTCCCATCGCTTCCGCCACGCCCATGAAACGACGGTTGAACAGTTCGAGGGTCACAGGATCGGGTCGATCCGCCAGCTCTGGCGCAGCCACGAAGTCGCGGTTACGGGTCAGCCGGACAAGGTCATCGCTTTCCCTGATCGCGGTCCAGCCTTCGGCGACAGCGATCTGTGTGTCGCCCCGGACGATCAGGGCGGGGCCAGCCAGCGGTTCGATGAGGTCTTCGGCCCTGTGGACAAGGCTCGAGGACCTTGAATGGGCCGCGCCTGAAACCGGTTGTGAGGCAGCGTGACCGGAAGCCGGCAAAGGGTTTGTGCTTTCGTCCGCTTCGGCCTCCACCTCGACGCTGGCGATCAGGATGGTCCGGGAGGGTTCAACGAATCCGAACAGGCGTTGATGCGCGGCCTCGAACGCCGCTTTCGCTGTCGGGGCGTCTGCCAGCGGAATCGGCAGAGCTGCATCAGCCCCATCGTAACGCAGCATGAGCCGAACCCTGCAGGTGCTGGACCCAGCGCCCTGGGCTGCAAGCGCGACCAGGGTTTCCGTCGTCAACCTGTTGGCCATCGCCTCGGCGCGAACCAGTCCGGAGGCGTCCAGTGCAGTATCCAACCCTGCCTGCCTCAGAGTCTGTACCCGCGCCTGTCCAATGCCCCAGGCAGACAAAAGGGACGCATGACGCGGGCTGAGGACGGTCTCGATCCCCAGGGCGTCTGCGACATCGCAGGCGACCTGTCCGGCAGCGCCGCCGAAGGCGACCAGGGCGTGATCACGGGGGTCGAATCCCCGCTCGGTCGAGATTCGACGGATGGCCTGGGCGGTGTGCTCCACCGCGACGGCGACAAACCCGGCTGCGGCTGCCTCTGGGGATGACAGGCCCATGGCGGCTGCGAGGTCTGCCAGTCGCCGCCGTGCTGCCGCCATGTCGAGGGGGGCATCGGCAGAGGGGCCGAAGATCGCCGGGAAGTGCGCAGGATCCAGTCTGCCGAGCACCAGGTTCGCGTCCGTAACGGTTGCGGGCCCACCCCGGCCGTAGGCAGCTGGGCCTGGGTTTGCGCCGGCGCTGGCCGGGCCGACCCGGGCCCGAAACCCGTCGAACTCCAGAACCGAGCCGCCGCCCGCCGCCACCGTCTCGACATCGAGCATCGGGCTACGGAGCCGGGCGCCGGCCACGTCCGCCCGGTCACGTCGCTCCAGGACGCCTGCGAAACGGCAAACATCGGTGGAGGTGCCTCCCATGTCGAATCCCAGAACGCATTCGGTCCTGGACTGGCGCGCTATGCAGGCGACGCCGACCACCCCGCCGGCCGGGCCTGAAACCACGGCGTCCCGCCCCCGAAAGGCGTCGGCCCGGACCAGGCCGCCCGCCGAGGTCATGAACCAGAGCGGAGCCCCTGCTACGGCCTGGGCAACCTGATCGACATAGGCTCTGAGCACAGGGGTCAGATAGGCATCGGCCACAGCCGTTTCGGCCCGCGGCAGAAATCGAGGAAGGGGCGAGACCTCATGGCTGAGAGCGACGAAGCGAAATCCGGCTGACTCCGCCAGCCGGCCGGCCGCCAACTCATGTTCTGGATTCAGGTCGCTGTGCAGGAAAGCGACGGCAACCGACTCGTACCCGGCCCGCCGTGCTTCAGACAGCTCGACCGCCAAGGCCTCCTGATCGAGAGCCTCGACCACGGTTCCATTGGCGGCAAGTCGTTCACGGGCCTCAACCACTTCGCTGTAAAGGGGTGAGGGCCGAACCAGGTCGAGGGCAAACAGGGAGCGTCTGGACTGGTCGCCGATGAACAGGGCGTCTGCAAAGCCCCGGGTCGTCACCAGCAGGGTGCGGGCGCCCTTGCGTTCCAGAAGGGCATTGGTGGCGACCGTGGTTCCCATCTTGATGGCTTGAACCCGCGAAGCCGGAAAGGGCGCTTCAGCGGGGACCTCGAGCAACCGGCGCATGGCCTCCACGGCAGCGTCGGCATAGACCGGCGAGGACGACAGCAGTTTCAAGGTTCGCTCGGATCCGTCCGGCGCCTGCGCCACTACATCGGTGAATGTGCCGCCCCGGTCGATCCAGAAGGACCATCCGGCGGTCATGTTTCCGCAAGTTGTCATTCTGACGCCATCATCGTAGGTTCCCCTCGTATTTCCATGACGTTTTGGCGAAACATTGCAAGGCTGGCGGCGCGTCGCGTCGATGATGCCGAATGTCCCGACTGCCCGACAGGGCTGCCGGGCGAGGATCCTGCATTCTCCACCGCCGTTACAGCGCTGGGCGCCAAGCTGGCCAAGTCGGATGGTCGTGCAGACCATCAGGAGTTTGACGCGTTTTCCGTTGTGTTTCAGCCGGATCCGGGTTCAGAACGCAATGTAAGGCGCCTATACGACCTTGCTCGCCAGACGTCTCTGGGCTTTGAAAGCTATGCTCGCCGGTTGTCGAAACGGTATCGCGGTTGTCCCCAGCTTCTTGAAGATGTGCTGGACGGGCTCTTCCACATTGCTGCATCCGACGGCGCCGTGACCCAAGACGAGCTGGACTATCTGGAGCGGGTGTCCGACCTGTTTGGATTGTCTCGCCTGACGCTGCGCAGGCTCAAGGCGACCCACCTGGGTGCAGGCGCAGAAGACCCCTACGTGGTTTTGGGTGTTCTGCCAGATGCGCCGGACGCCGAACTGCGCGCCGAGTGGAAGAGACAACTGTCTTCCGCCCATCCGGACCGCGCCCGGGCTCGGGGACTGCCGGAGGACTTCATTGCTGTGGCAGAGGCCAAGGCCGCTTCCATCAATGCAGCCTTCGATACGGTGATGCGGGAACGTCGAAGCCTTCGCCTTGAAGGCGCCGCATGATTGATCAACACTTAAATTGTCTCACCTGAACGGCGCATACGGTTGACGTTCAGGGCGCGGGGACAAATTATCCACCCAGTGGGAGTGATCACGCTTCCGGAGGAACCAGATGGACCGTTTTGCAAGAGCAGAGAGCACGGGACGCACGCCCGGGAATGCGCTTGTCTGGCTTGGCGGTGTTATGGCCACGATGGTGGCCTTTTCCATCGGTGCGGTACTTGCGGTTTTCGCCACGGCCGCGGTGGTCATTCTGGCGCTGATGACCAGTGCGACCCTCGCCTTCGCCGCCCTGGCCGCCCGGGCCGGAAGAAGGTCGCGGGTGAAAGCCGGCGACGGCGACCTCATTGAAGCCCGCAAGGTGGGCGGCCATCATTGGGTTGCCTATGGATGGAACGAACGTCGGTAGGCTTATCGTCTCAGGGTTTAATCCTTTGCTTCCTTGAAAGTCACCCTTGCCCCGGGTAGCGCGGCGCGCCATCTTGCCAGCCAAACAACTGTTTGGGAGTGAAGGCGATGATCGGTGTTGTGGCGACCCTGAAGGTTCAGGTGGAAAAGGCAGCGGAGTTCGAGGCGATCTTCACGGATCTGGTTGCCAAGGTGAAGGCCAATGAGCCGGGCAACCTGATGTACCAACTGACCCGCAGCCGCACCGAGGCCGGCGTCTACAAGGTGCTGGAACTCTATGCGTCCGAAGATGCGCTGAAGGCTCACGGGAGCACCGACTATTTCAAGGCGGCCGGCGCCCAGATGGGGCCCTGCATGGCCGGTCGTCCCGACGTCGAATATCTGGACGCCGTGGAGTAGGATCGATGGACCTCGCGTTTTCCGCAGAAGACCTGGAATTCCAGCGCGAGGTCCGCGACTGGATCACAACCAACTATGACGAGGACCTTCGTCGGCAGGTGGCGCAGTCCAAGAACGGTTATCTTGACAAGGCCGGACAGGTTCGTTGGCAAAAGCTGCTGGCGTCACGGGGTTGGGCGGCTCCCGATTGGCCTGTCGACCTGGGTGGACCCGGGTTCACAGCTTCCCAGCGCTACATTTTCAACATGGAAATGAGCCTGGCCGGGGTGCCGACATCTTCTCCCATGGGGCTGAAGATGGTGGCCCCGGTGATCATGGCCTTCGGGTCCGACGAGCAGAAGGCCCAGCACCTGCCGCCGATCCTCCAGTCGGACATCTGGTGGTGCCAGGGCTATTCGGAGCCGGGGTCCGGTTCGGACCTGGCGTCGCTGCAGATGAAAGCAGAGCGGGATGGCGATGAGTACATCCTGAACGGGTCCAAGATCTGGACGACCCATGCTCAATGGGCGGACTGGATGTTCTGTCTGGTCCGCACCAGCCAGGAAGCCAAGCCACAGAACGGGATCTCCTTCCTGCTTCTGAGGATGGATACGCCCGGGATCGCGATCAAGCCCTTGCCGACCCTGGATGGCCCGGTCGAGCACCAGCAGGAAATCAACCAGGTCTTCTTCGACAATGTCCGGGTGCCGGTGGCGAACCGGATCGGAGAAGAGGGCAAGGGCTGGACCTACGCCAAGTACCTGCTCGAGTTCGAGCGGGGCAACGCCTATGCGCCTGGGCTGATGAACGCACTGAAGAAGGTGCGAAAGATCGCAGCCGCCGAGCTGTCCGACACGGCCGGCCCGCTGATCCAGGACCAGGACTTCCGGCGCAAGCTGTCGGAACTGGAGATCAGGGTCGAGGCGTTGAATGCAACCGAACTGCGCATCTTTTCCGCCATGGGCTCGGGAGAGGCCGTGGGACCTGCTTCATCCATGTTGAAATGCGCGGGTTCGGAGGCCCAGCAGGCGATCACCGAACTGGTGGTCGAGGCTGTTGGCCATTATGCCCAACCTTTCATTGCCGACACTTGGGCGGACCAGAGGGGTGAGACCAATGCGCCCCGGCCTGGCCCGGACTATGCTGCTCCTGCGGCGCCGGCCTATTTCAACTATCGCAAGGCTTCGATCTACGCAGGATCCAACGAGATCCAGCGGAATATCATGGCCAAGCTCGTGCTTGGGCTTTGAAGCAAAGCCTGGGCGCAGTTATTTTGGCGACTCCCGCCTGAACACCAGAGTTGGGGCGTCATGGTAATGGGTGGATGCGATTTGCCTGAACCCGGCCTTTTCGGCGACCCGAAGTGATGGCGCATTGTCAGGGGATATGATGCAGCAGGCCGGGGCTGTGAAGGCCTTATCGCCCCAGGCCAGGGCGGCCTGAACCGCCTCGGTGGCAAAGCCGGAACCGTGGGCCCAGGGCGATAGGGCCCAGCCCATCTCGGGCATGCCAGTCAGGGGCGGGTCTATGGTGCGGTGAAAATCCGCAAAGCCGGCCTCACCGAGAAAACGGCCGCTGTTGCGCTCGAAGATCGCCCAATAGCCGAATTTCATCGCCTGCCAGTGGCCGATGTAGCGAAGCACTCTGGCCCAGACGTCTTCGCCCGTCGCCGGTCTTCCGCCAATGAACCGTGTGACCGCCGGATCACTCCAGAGGCTCAGGCTGTGGTCAAAGTCATTGATTGTGTGGGGTCTGAGAACCAGACGCGGGGTCTGGAGCACCGGGTCAAGACCCTGGCGCAGGATGGCCGATAGCAAGGGCTGATCTCCACCCCTGAAAGAAAAAGGCCCGGTCGTCAGACGACCGGGCCTCGTCAAACTAGTCGATACGCAGGTTGGTCGCGGAGGTCTTGCCCGTGCGACGGTCAGCTTCCAGTTCGTAGGAAACCGCCTGGCCTTCGTTGAGGCCTCGGAGACCGGCCTGCTCAACGGCCGAGATGTGCACGAA